>SDBV01009136.1_pt1 | contig 13225 bp, 7 predicted proteins | sample 2277081 | NCBI WGS metagenome assembly SDBV01 (sample SAMN10402039, study PRJNA504765) | marine sediment metagenome | isolation source: marine sediment core GS10_PC15, 223 cmbsf | place: Arctic Ocean: Southern Knipovich Ridge | collected 2010
GAGACACGATGACGCGGGGACACGGGGGAAAGGCGAACCACAACCGCTTGCTATCATCATTCCGGAAAAAACTGTAATTATGTGGCGAAGTAACTATGTATCGAGGTGAAAACCGTCCGCTTGCCACTGCGTAGTCTGAAAGACGAAGACCGGTCATTCCGGACACGACGACTTGCCACGGCGAAGCTGTAAGCGAAGACGGGAGTATTGAGCCGGAATCCAGATGTGCCTGTCATTAGGTTATTAAACAGGGATGAAGGGGATGAAAAGGATGGGTACAGATTATAATAATAACCGATCCCCAAGATGTTGATTAATCCCGATTATCTCTTTTATCCCCGTTTAACTGATTTTTATCCCCTGCATCCCCTTAATCGCTGTTAAATCCGCCTTTGTGTTTTGTATTGAGCGCTCGGCGCTGGCCCGCCACGGGTTCAGTGTTCCGGGTTTCAGGTTTTACCAATCACGAATTACAAGTCACGAATCACGGCTATTCCCCTTTTTCCGCTGAAAAAATGAGTCAGCCCTATAACAAGTTGACTCATTTTTTCATAATCCAACGTCTCCGGCTTGTCCCTGTGGGTGTGGTAGTGCGGGTTCCTGAAGAAGGAGGTGTCGGTGATCATGACTGCCGGAATACGGGCATCCCAGAAAGAGGCGTTGTCTGAAAGGCGCGCTGCAGGAAGAAGGTACCCGGAACCGGGAATCGTTATATCCTCGACAGGAAGTCCGCAGTTCGAATCCGTAATGCTCTCGACAACACCCTTCACCAGGGAGCGGGAACTACCATTACCTACGACGGCAATAAAGTTGGCAGTGTTGGGAAAACCCATCCATTTTACGGTCAGTGGGATCTTCTGGGAGCCGGGTTTGTCGCTGTAGTAACCGACCATTTCCAGGATGATCGCACCCTGTACCACCAGCTTTTCGGTCCCGAGGGAACGGACAAAGATCCTGCTTCCCATGTAACGGGTATTGAATGAGGGAGGCTCCTCGGTGGAAAATGCTGCGAACAGCACATTACCTGGTATGTCAATATCCTGAACATTAAAAAGACGAGCGACTTCCAGCATGACAGCAACAGCGCTGGCGTTGTCATCTGCTCCTGGGGTACCCATTACAGTGTCGTAGTGGGCCCCGAGGAGCAGGAGTGGGGAACCAAGATCCGTATCAGGATGAAACCCTATCAGGTTCGCAGTCGGGTTCCCGAAAGCCTCATAGCTCTGAACCCTGACATCCATTCCACAATCTGTGAACCTCTCATGGATATACTCCTGCGCTCTGGCCAGGTTCCGGGGCTCCTGGATACTGCGGCTGCCGATATCGTTGCACAGGACGCTTACGTGATGTCTGAGGTTAAGTTCGATAGCGTCCATGGGAAAAGAATCCAGAATCCAGGAGCCAGAAGTGGATACAATTTCATGAGATACATAATTCATGGAAAGTATAATACACGAATCACATATACTTTTTCCATGAAAGGTCTGCCGAGTATCAGGTTATGTAAAATTACCTTTAAAGAACAAGTTCCCGAATTCGGAATAATTATATTTGCATATGATTGGGTGCAACTTTACTTACAGATGTGCAATTTGTCTCAGGGGTTGCTCCAGTTACAATCCCGTTCATAATAATTAATCACTCAAACATCCGACCCGATAATATGGAATTACGGGCAATATGCCTGCAGTAAGGTAAAGAGCCCGAAGAATACCGTTTCAAACCTGAACATTCCTTCGGTGGTATGTTGGCTGTAAATAGATTTTTTACAGCCGATAACCATTTAATGATTTATCGGCATGTTTATTGCTCACATCTGTGCGTTTGTTAATGCACACCGGATATAACTCGGGAGTCTAAAAAGGAGGAATTGGAGATGAAAAGGTTTATTCGAGTATTGACGATTTTCATGATGGTTCTGTCGATTAGCGGTATTGCTGTTGCTGAAAAAGCGCCCAAAGCGGTGTTTGATCTAGCCAACTCCGAACTGGCCGCTCTGGGGAACGACCCAGCTATTATCGCCGCAGTTAAGGCGGAGAACGCGAAAGGGAAATCCCTGAGTCAGATCAATGAGATGGATGAAAAATGGAAGGGAACGGCGGGCCTGGCCGATTACATGACCGCCATGATGGAAAGCAAGTGCGGGAAATATCTCAGAAGCATTCAGGACCCAAAACCCTACATGGCGGAGATCTTCGTCATGGACAACCAGGGTGCTAACGTCTGCATGACCGATAAGACGAGTGACTACTGGCAGGGAGATGAGGCTAAATTCAAGAACTCCTTCAGCGATGGCAAGGGAGCTGTTTTCGTAGATGAGGTTGAGTTCGATGACAGTACCCAGACCTACCTTTCCCAGGTCTCAGTCCCGGTTATGGAGAACGGGAAAGCCATCGGAGCCATCACCTTTGGTGTGGATATTGATAAAATTAACTGATCAGCCCGAACGTAAATGTGCTCGGCCTTTACCGGAAACTTGCTGATTATAAGAATCTAAGAGACTGAAAAGATGATAAATCTAAACAATATAAAGATCAGCACCAAGCTGCTCATGAGTTTTTCCATCATCCTTCTGATAGTTGTGGCAGTTGGTGTCGCGGGATTTTACAGCACACGGAGTATCAACGAAAACCTCATCGATATTTCAATGAGCGACCTACCAAGTGTCAACTACCTGCTGCAGGCCGATCGTGATCTCTATCAGCTTTTGGCCGCGGAAAGATCCATGATCTTTTCCAATGTAAATTCGGAGATGTTCGAGCAATTGCTGGTTGATTACGAGGAAAACCTGGAGCAGTCGAAGCAGAGATTCGAAAAATTCAAGGAACTTGCGGATACGAACGCTGCAGCTCTGATAGCAAAATACGAAGGATCCAGTGCCCAGTGGGAATCGCTGTCAAGACAGGTTGTTGACGGCAGGGCCTCCGATACGAGAGCTGGCAGAAGGTTGGCCATCGACCTGTCTCTTGGCGATGCCAAGGTGAAATTCGAGGAGATGAGGGGATATCTGGATGAGCTTACGGACCTGACGATGCAGAGGGTCGACAATAGCCGATTGGAAGCGGAATCCACCTTCCGGAAAACATCTTTCACTCTTCTTATCACAACCATCATCGGCCTGATCATAGGGCTTTCACTGGCCTTACTCATCGCCAGGGGAATAACACGGCCCGTCCGAAACCTTATGGGTATCGTCGATTCTGTCAGCAAGGGAGACCTGGAGGTGGAACTGGAGACGGACCGCACAGACGAGATCGGGCTCCTCATTGGAGGGATAGCGCGGATGGTGGGGCAGATCAGGAGAGTAGTCCTGAACGTGTCGGCAGCAGCCGAAAATGTGGCCAACGCAAGCCAGGCAATGAGCGCGAGCACCGAACAAATGTCCCAGGGAGCTTCAACGCAGGCTTCTTCTTCGGAGGAGGCATCATCCTCCATGGAAGAGATGAGCTCCAACATACGGCAAAACGCGGAAAATGCGCAGCTGACCGAGAGGATAGCCATCAAGGCATCGGACGATGCGAGACAGGGCGGCGAAGCCGTGACTCAAACTGTCAGCGCCATGCGCGAGATAGCCGAGAAGATCACCATCGTCGAAGAGATCGCCCGCCAGACTAATATGCTGGCTTTAAACGCTGCCATAGAAGCGGCCAGGGCGGGTGAGCACGGAAAAGGCTTTGCCGTGGTTGCGGCAGAGGTCCGGAAACTTGCGGAACGCAGCCAGACAGCCGCCGCCGAGATCAGTGAACTGTCGTTAAGCAGCACGGAAGTTGCCGAAAGAGCCGGAACGATGCTGGAGGAGATGGTGCCGGATATTAAAAGAACTGCCGAGCTGGTGCAGGAGATCGCCGCAGCTTCCTCCGAACAAAACGTAGGCGCTGAACAGATCAACCGGGCCATACAGCAGCTTGACCAGGTCACGCAGCAGAACGCCTCCGCATCCGAGGAAATGTCATCTACTGCGGAAGAGCTGTCTTCCCAGGCCGCTGAACTCAGAAGCAGTATCGGGTATTTCCACGTCAACGGCGAAGGCCGGACAGGACCTGGCCACTATGGAAAAGACATCGAGGGCGATATACTCACGTCTGGTAGGGATTCAGCTAGCCTAGTTAGCGGCATGAACGAAACATAAGAGTGGTAAAAGTTTTCCATAACAACCGACGCTAAACTTGAACGAATGGCAGTGGACAGTGCCTGAAATATAAAGGACCCGCAGATCACTGAACAAGTCGATCTGCGGGTCTTTTTTTGATCCTCCGGATAATGCCCAGCAGCCGTTGTTCCTCCTTGACGGACGAGCCTTGAGACATCATATTCATCATCAGTGGGGGAGTGGCGGAACTTGGTAGACGCACAGGACTTAAAATCCTGGGATCGTAAGATCGTGAGGGTTCAAATCCCTCCTTCCCCACCACCCTTCGATCCCGCCGTAGGCGGGACTCAGGGTTGGTAAGGAAAGGACTGATGAGACTGGCGGAGGGTGGTAGCCCTGAGCAAGTACCGAGTAAGGTGCAGCTGACACGGGCACCGCATCGAGGGACACGTCGAAGGGCACCATGCTCACCTAAGTTTCGAACTACGCCTTGGCAAGCCACCACCCTTCGCTCCAAATCACCAAAGGTGATTTGAGCTACGGGTGGCAAGCCATTAATGTGCGAAGGGCTTGTGAACTGTAGTCTTGACGAAGGTTCATGCGCACCATCTTGTCCACCGTAGCTTCATGTGAAGGTGGAAGCTTTTCATAGGCAAGCAGCCATGAAGTAAACTCGGGGAACGCGTCGAGGGACACCAAGCATACAAGTCTTCCACCAGGGCTTGTCTCGTTGTAGTTTTAGACGAAGACAGAGGCCCTTTCCATCTAAGCGCCTCGCGAATAGCTTATTTCTCTCTGAACCAGCCTGTCATCCCTGATTACTGAGACTAAGGTTTTTTCACTGGTAAAATCAGGAATCAACCAATATATTTGTGCTGAATACTCCGTTAAAGTTCTAATTTACCCCAAACGATGCAAGGAAATAAGGGACTTCTTGACAAAAAGGTAAAGAATCGACGTTAAGTATGTGAAAAAATGCACTAGCGCGTTGGATAATATCCCAGCAGACAGCTATTCCGATGCAGACATAATGTTTGGATTGAAGGTGATTCCAGGAAGGATGAGGGCAGCACGGATATAGTAATTCTACCAGCATATGATATTCACTTGGACAATGCGAATCAGGGAGAACGTCACTGATATGGAATCCTGAGTGTAGGACCAGTTGAATGTATCGGTCTACCAATGGTTTGCATTGCTATATGGGGGATTTAAGATGTTTACAGCTGGCAAGACCATTAGCCTTTTTAAAACGCTGATATTGCTGGCGAGCATCATTTCGACCCCGGCAAATGTACGTGCCGATGAAGCAAGCCTTTCAGACCATCCCCTTTACAGTAAGTACAAATTTGGCCAGTCCGGGCACACAATCGATTTCGGTGTGCAACCCATAAGTATCCCTATTGGTGTTATCTCCGCTGTTATAGAGGAGGACAGGTTACTTTTAGATGAATTATCCGCAATGGGAATTGAGATCAGATATCATCAATTCTACAAGGGATCGGATCTCAATCACTTTGTGGAAAGGGGGGACCTTGAATTAGGTCTGGCAGGTGACATGCCCGCCCTGGTTATAGCCACGAAAACCGACCTGGTTATAGCCACCCTGAGTAAACATGGATTTACTTCATTTATTTCCGACAAACACATGCTGATCAAAGAACTGCGAGGAAAGCGTATCGGTTTTCCTTTTGGCTCCAACGCCCATTACTCTCTCCTGCAGGTTCTTGCCGGTGCCGATGTTAACGAGAAGGATGTAATACTCGTTCCGCAAAACGTCAATCTGCTTCCAGTAGATTTTGAAAATGGCAGGATTGATATGTTCGTATCCTGGGAACCGATCACCACTATGGCATTGGTTCAAAATAAGGGGCTCAATATTAATCACAGAAGTCTTTCTACCAGTTATATGTATTTCACCAAAGCATTTGTCGAAGCACAGCCTGAAGTATCAAGACTCATTGTCGCTGCCCAGGTTCGTGCCATGATGTGGATGTATGAAAACGACGACAACCTGCATCATGCATGCGGCTGGGCTTTTGAAAGAAAGGAGAGTTTTTTAAAGGAAGCAAATGTCCTCACGACCAAACAGTGTGCTGATATTATGAAAAATGATCTCCTCGATGTGGCTCTAATACCTCTTGTTCCAGAGAGCGATCTTTTGCCGGATGGAAGGCTTGCCCGCGAATTCAAGTTCCTTAAGAACCTGGGCAAGATCCAGAGATCGGTCACATGGGACGTTGTTCGCCTCAGCTTCGACAACACATTGCTAAACGAAGTGCTGGAAGATCAAAAGAAATACCAGTTGAGGCACTTTTCATATGGATTTTAACAGAACCTATAGACACAGACTTGAGAGGAAAGACAGGAAATGAGGATTGGTCCAGGCGGTATTTTCGGCTCCATCAAGTGGAAACTGTCTTTCTACCTGATCCTGATATTCATTACCGCTCTTGTCGGAATCCAGACGATCTCACTTTTCGGTCTTCCCTTAACGGAATTCGATGGAAGGTACGGTCAGCAGCGCGACCGAGTTTTCCATGAACTAAGCCTTATCGCGGACCTGAAGATCGCAGAGATCGATCACTGGATCAAAGAGAGAAAGAGGGATACAAGGATTTCTGCCGAAAATCCATTTTTGTCAACCAGCGCACTGCGTATTAAAGAACAAATACAGAAACTGCAGATAGAACACGCTGATGACGTTAACATGTTAAAATTAATTCGCGACGAAATAGATTACAACAATTTATCTTCATTTCTGAAAAAAACGGCTTTGATATTGGGAGCCTACGAAAGCATCCAGGTGGTTGATTCAGTGACCGGGATGGTCATCTTATCCACGGATGATGAAAACTTTAACTCCGATTTCTCAGGGAATGACTGTTTCGTCCAGGGCAGGAGATACCCTGGTACATACATAAGCAACCTCTTCATGTCCGAAAGCAAGAGCGTAGCCACCCTGCCAATTACACATCCCATCCGCGATAACCGGGGAGATGTCTTCGCCCTGTACGTTGCTCACATCAATATTGAAGAATTGCTAAAGCCAATGCTTCACACCGGTAAAGCGTTAGGGAACTCGGGGGAAGTGCTGCTTGTAGATCATGAAATGAATATCCTTGCATCTCTTAAGCATCCGCTGCCGGACGGCAGCGTCCCCAAACAGCTGAACTACCGTATCAAGGCAAAACCTGCTGTTTTCGCCGCAAGGGGTGAGGAGGGTATAATCGAGAGTGAGGATTATAGAGGTGTTTCGGTGCTTGCCGGATACAGATATCTTCGCATCACTCCAGAGATAGGCTGGGGATTAGTCGTCAAAACAGATGTAAGCGAGGTGATGGCCCCACTGAAGGGAGATATAAAAAATACTTTTATCATCGCCCTCCTCGGCGCTACCGGTGTGATCCTGCTTACTCTTTTTTCTGTTGGGAAAATAATCAACCCCCTATCAAAACTGAGTGAAACAGCAAAGAAGGTTTCCGACGGTGATCTCGATGCCAGGGCGGAAATAAAAAGCGACGATGAGATAGGCAAGCTGTCCGTTGTTTTTAATGATATGGTTGACCGCATTTCGAGCTGGTATGAAGAAATGGACTTACAGGTAAAGAGTGGGATTCAAGAATTGGAAAAGGAGATCCTTGAACGCGAGGACGCCCAGGACGCTCTAAAGGATCAACGAATGATACTTCACGATATTCTGGAGAGTACACTTGCGGGGTACTGGGATTGGAACATCCCGAAAAACGCTGGATACATGAGCCCCACCTTGAAAAATATGTTTGGATATGAGGAGTATGAACTTGAAAACTCACTTGAAGTATGGAGAAAATTAGTCTTCCGTGAGGATCTTCCTGGTCTTCTCGAAACCTTCAGGAAGCATGTTAAAAGTCGTGGGAATATTCCTTTTTACAATGAGGTACGCTACAAACACAAGGACGGTTCCACAGTATGGGTAGTTAACAGCGGGCGTGTAATTGAATGGGACGAGGATGGAAATCCAATACGCATGGTAGGCTGCCATGTTGATATTACTAGAAGGATGCAGGCAGAGGAAGAGTTGGAAAAAGCGAAGAGGCTTGCTACTATCGGGCAGATCGCTTCCGGTGTAGCCCATGAAATCAACAACCCCCTGGCCACCATATATGCATGTACCGAAGTCCTCATGGGGAAACTTGATAAAAGCAAGGAAATATTAAGCAATTTTCCTGACTACAACGTCTTCAATGACTACCTGGCCCTAATCAACGATCAGGTTAGACATACCAAAGAAATAACACATGACCTCCTGGATCTGGCGAAAAGTAAAGCCTATATAATAAAACCCATTCGGCTTTCCGATTTCATCAGCAGCACCATTAAGCTCTTTGTGGTCCAGGAAAAAAATAAGCAATATAGCTTTAATATTGATATCAGAGATGAAGAACAGGTTTTCTTTGGAGATTGGGACCGTCTCCGCCAGGTTCTTGTCATACTGATCAAGAATGCTCTTGAGGCCATGCCCGATGGCGGTAGTATCAGGATTGGATCAAAACCTGCTGTAGATGATATAGGGGTCTGTATTTCAGTATCGGATGATGGTCCAGGCATTGAAGCTGAATATATTAACAATATCTTTGAGCCATTCTTCACAACTAAAGGGGATGGAGGAACAGGTTTGGGTCTCGCAATAGCTGATACTATAGTTTCTTTACACAACGGAGAGTTAAACGTGATCTCAGAACCAGGCAAGGGAACTACCTTTTCAATAATCTTACCAGATCAACGGAAGACAGCCGTGGGGCAGTGACCTGCCCCTCTAATGTGATTCACTTTAGAAAATAATGTACTTTTGTATCCGTGGACGAGAACTTGGCCGAAGGTCTTTTACAGTTTTTCAAATTCTGGGAAAGAATGTAAGATTCTCCTGCCTGTTTCAGCAGACTAAAGGCTGAAGCACTATAAGGTATTTACACCGCCTATATCATCCAATTCCTGAATTTCATCCCTGGCTGTATGGTCTATAATCAGATGATATCAGTTAAGGTAAAACGCAAATTTCAGACATTTCTACACCGGTTTTATGTGGATCAGAATATCGAACATCAGGTCGGAACACTGGAGCCGCAATAAAATGAAAAAACCGAGCCAAAAAAAACTTCTAGATTCTCACTCCGATATCGATCTGATCATGGAGGTTCTTGAGGGTGCCGACGATCTCCAGGAGATCATCCGGGCGTTCATGAGGGGTTCCCAGGCGGTACTTGAAAACCAGGATTTCGAGAAGGCAGCGCCGACCATATTTCAAGCTTGCAAAGAGATCGTAGGAGCGAATTCCGGCTATGTCGCCATTCTGAACGAAGATGGAACCGATAACATGGTCGTCCATCTGGACCCGGGGGAACTGACGTGCACGGTAGATACGGACCTTCCCATGCCGATCCGGGGTTTAAGGGAACGTGCATACAGAGAGAACAAAGTTATTTACGACAACAACTTTAATGAAAGCGAGTATAGAAAATTTCTTCCCGATGGACATGTCACCTTGCACAACGCCCTTTTCGCCCCGCTTGTACACGAGGGTATTACAACAGGCCTTGTGGGACTTGCAAACAAGGATGGCGGTTTTGACAAAAGAGACGCCCTGCTGGCCGGCGTCTTCAGCCGCATGGCGGCAACAGCCCTCGTCAACAGCCAGAAGCAAAGTATGCTGAGCGAATCAGAGGCAAGGCTTAGGGGATTGTTCGATCAGGCAGGTGACGCAATATTCATCATAGACCCCGAAACGCTCCGGTTTCTAGACGTAAACGAGACAGCCGTTAACCAACTGGGTTATACGAAGGAGGAGCTTCTCAGTAGATTTACTGTCCGGGATATAAAGGGCGATGACGCCATTCCGGTCGAAGAGGTGCAAAGGAGGCTTGAGGAATATGGATCCGTCATCTACTGCTCTGAACATATAACGAAGGAAGGCAATAGAATCCCCGTCGAGATACACACAGCGGTGATCGATTACATGGGTCGTAAGGCCTTTCAGAGTTTTGCCCGTGACATCAGCGAAAGGGTGGAGTGGGAGAAGACAGTAATCGACAAGAGGCTTTTGGACAGCATCCTGAACTCAACCACCGATATGTTTTTTTTAAAGGACCGGCACGGTTCTGTGCGTGCGGCCAATCCCGCCTTTTGCAGGTATATTGATAAACCGGAAGAGGATATCCTCGGAAAGACCAACCATGACCTTTTCCCGAAAAAATACGCGGACATCTACACCAGGGATGACAAAAAAGTTCTGGAAGAGGGGATCAGCCTGGTTCTGGAGGAGGAGGGGAGTGTCCCCAAAGGGGAAAAACGCTGGTACAGGGTCCTGAAAAACCCCGTGCACGGCGATGACGGCAGGATCTGGGGTGTGATCGTTCTCCTCAGTGACATAACGGAACGGAAGAACACTGAGGAAGCTCTGAAGAAAAGCGAATCCAAATATAAGGATCTCCTGAACAAGGCGCCGGTCATGCTCCACTCCATCAATAAAAATGGCTACCTGCTTAATGTCAGCGACGAGTGGCTCGAGGTGATGGGATACGAAAGGGATGAAGTGATCGGGCGTAAATCGATTGAATTTATAACGGAAAAATCACAGAAAGAAGCCCATGGGAAGAATCTTCCCAACTTATTCAGGACAGGTAAAGCCAAAAATGTTCCCAACCAATTCATCAGGAAAAACGGGGAGGTGATAGATGTTTTAGTCTCTGCGAACTGTGAGTACGATGGCCGGGGCGAGGTTTCAAGGACTTTCGCTGCAATCACCGACATAACCGAGCTTAAAAAGGCTGAGGTAGAACTCAAAACCCAACGGGAAAAACTCCGTTTGTTTACCTACAGGCAGTCTCTGGTTGAGGAGAAACAGAGAAGGGATATCGCTCAGGAACTGCACGACAAGGTCGGACAGAACCTGTCTATGGCCAAACTGCGCCTCATGCAGTCGCAAAACCTGCTCAGTAAGGAGAAACAGACTGAGATCATTGAGGATGTGACGGAGACACTTGACAGTGCCATCAAGAGCACGCGGACACTGGTCTTTGATCTCAGCCCACCCGTCCTCTATGAACTCGGACTGGAGGCGGCTATCGATTGGATCGCCGAGAATATGGAGAAAGGACACGGTATCAGGACAAGTTTTAAAAGGCCAAATGAACCTTTGGACATTGAGGTGAATCTCAGGGTTATTCTCTTCCAGTTGGTAAAAGAACTCATCGTTAACGTCGTCAAACACTCCGAGGCAACGGAGGCCCACATCTCTCTTTTGAGTAACGACTCGAACATTGTGCTTGAGGTCACCGATTACGGAAAGGGATTTTCTGTTGATGATCTGAAATACAGGAGCACTACCGACAGCGGATACGGCATTTTCAGCATCAGGGAGAAAGTCAGCCTGCTGGGTGGGGAGGTTAGGATCGAGTCTATACCGGGAACCTCTACAACAGCTACGGTGACCATACCCAGTGTACCACCCGGATCTGAAGGAGCCCCGGATGACCATTAAAGTTCTTGTAGCAGATGACCACAGGATGGTCCTGGAGGGACTCACAAACCTCATCAACGAGCAGACCGACATGAACACAGTCGGGAAAGCCACCGACGGTCGGGAAGCCGTGAAGCTTACCGCGGAAATCAACCCGGACGTCATTGTCATGGACTTGACCATGCCAAACCTCAACGGCATAGATGCGACACGGATGATAACTAAGAACGCTTCGACTACCAGGATCATCGCCCTTTCAATGCACTCTGAGAAGAGGTTTATCAGGGCGGCGCTCGAAGCGGGGGCCTCAGGATACCTCGTGAAGGAAAACGCCTTCGAAGAACTTGTGAACGCCATTCGGGCAGTAAATAAAGGCCAAAACTACCTCTGCCCCGTGGCCACGAAGACCATGATACTCGATTACCTTCATCACACAAAAGTGGAACGGGATGGTACAGACCGCGATATCCTGACGCCCAGGGAGAGGGAGGTCCTGCAGATGATTGCAGAGGGAAGAAGAACAAAGGAAATAGCAGGAACCCTTCATATTAGTGTGAAGACCGTTGAGACCCATCGAAAGAACATCATGGAAAAGCTTGATGTAAAAAGCGTTGCAGAACTGACCCGATACGCCATCCGGGAAGGGATTACCCTCGCCTGATATGTAAAACCCTCTAAGGTTTATCGCACCGGAAAATCCTGCATCTCCTGATTAAATACGAAAACGTAATATGGTTAACTGTAGCGGGGCCGATTATTTTAGCTTCCCAGGAGCTGTGGAATAATGTCGTCTTATTGTCACCGGATCGATATTGAGGATGCGGGGAAGGCTTTGTCCGAATGTCGGAAAGCCATCGGAGCCGCTTGCGGCTATCTTTCCGTCCTTTCACCCGATCGATCGAGCCTCGACATCGTGGTTCTGGATCATGGATCGAAACTGGAGGTTTTAAAGAAACCGATCCGGTTGCCGGTCAATGGACTGATGCTACAGGCCGTCCTCACTGGTAAGCCTCTTTTCAGAAATTCAGATCACAGATGGAAACATTTATTACCCGATAAGCATATTCCAATCGACAACCTGCTCATCGTTCCCATTAACAACTCCGGAAGAGGGTGTTATCTCTTAACCGTGGTCAACAAGGAGGGCGGATTTTCCTCAAAGGACAAGTCCATTGCCATCGAGTACGTTCAGATGGCCTCCAGATCCCTGGCCGAGGCTGGAACCCGGCACAGCGAGGATCGATGGCATCATGGAAAATCGAGGGGCGAGGATGATAATGAAGCTGGAAGCGAGGCGGTATCTGATCCAGATGAGGTTTTACTGAAAAACATTATCGACAGCCTCCTGGACGGGATCAATGTATTGGACAGATCCCTGAATATCCTGCGGGTAAATAAAGTTGTCGAGGAAATGTTCCCGGACAAGGCTCCTCTGACAGGGAAGAAGTGCTACGAGGCATACTATGACCGTGGGGTCCCATGTGATCAGTGCCTCAGCCTTGAGACCCTGAGGACAGGACAACCGGCTGTGCAGATAAAACCCATGCCGGGCAAGCCTTTGCGGACCATCGAACTGAACACTTTTCCCCTTAAGGACAGCCGGACCGGAACAGTTACCGGGGTCATCGAAGTCATCC
>SDBV01009137.1_pt1 | contig 13225 bp, 11 predicted proteins | sample 2277081 | NCBI WGS metagenome assembly SDBV01 (sample SAMN10402039, study PRJNA504765) | marine sediment metagenome | isolation source: marine sediment core GS10_PC15, 223 cmbsf | place: Arctic Ocean: Southern Knipovich Ridge | collected 2010
TCATATATTTTCCTACTTGCCCTTAGAAAATATCATCTTTTCGGCACAAAAACCCATCAAGGTCGGATCTTCATTCTTGAACAATTTGTTTGATTACCCTTTAAAGAGTCTTTAAGAGATTAGCTGAGCCGTTTTGAATCCCAACCAATATTTCAAGATATTTATTAATACATTAAAGTCTAGGATCTCTTTAAATCCAAAACTTTCCCAGCCACGTCTCTCAATGCATATACATCGGCCTCACAATATTTAACGAGGAGGTCCTTGGCTTTCCGGTCTTTGTGCAGCACCCATCGATGCCATAAATTAACAGCCTCAAACCCGTCAATACCGCCGATATCATCATTTCTTTTTACACCACACTCCTTTTCAATTACCTTAAGCGGACCTCTCAGCCCGGCATGGTAACAAATCCATCGCAAATCAATATGGGGGCATTCAAGCTCTGGTATATGATAGGATTCTAAAACAAAAGGGATATCAAAACAATTGCCATTAAAAGAGGATAAAAGTGTAACATCATCAAGCAGGTCGAGAAAATCGGCAAGATTATCATCGCGAAAAAAGGTATGCATTTCACCTTTATGCAGGCAGGCAATAACTGTTATTTTTGCGTCATAACGGGAAAGGCCGGAGGTTTCTATATCAAAATAGGATATCCGGTCGTGGTAATGATTGAGAATACGCCACTGTTCCGAGGTAGAAAAGGCATTCACTAGCTTCTGTATATCATTGTTTTTATAGGCATTAAGACTCCCCGTGGCTTGTGAAAATAAATGATTCCGCATATTGGCACTGCAAGGAAGGTTAGACGGATTATCGATAATATCCTGCCAGGTTTTAAACCCTGCTTTTTTAATTGTTTCAGATGTTTTAGGGCCAATTCCTTTAAAATGGAGAAAATTTTCAGTAATCAAATCAGTGTTGCCTTCTTCTTTTATTCTTGAGAATCCGTGCTGCCTTCATGAGCCGTTCTTTTGTTCTCTTCGCTTCCAGGTCTTCCGGCTGAGGTGCAATTTCAGTTTGAAATGCCTGTTTTTCAATGGTCACATCAGGAATAATCAGTTCACCGGAAATGAGATGGGAAATTAATGCGGTGGTACAAACAACCGCACCATTTGATTCTATCATAAAATTGGCCAATTCCTCATCATCAACACCAGCGGGCAATGGAGGTACACATGAGGGACACCCATTCCTGCATTCACACTCATTTATGATCTGTAAACAAAGCTTAAGGCAGGTCTCCAGATTTTCATAGATTTTTTCACCATACCCCACTCCCCCTTCAATGGTATCATACAAATATAAAGCACTTTTCCAAAGTTCATCCTTCGGTTCACTCAGAGAAACATCCGTATCGATATCACTTATATCGCTCATGCAGAGCGAAGGACCGACCCGTTTCAGAATAAAGGAGAGGCCATAGAGCGCAGCGCCGATAAAACGTTTATCTTTGGCACCGATCGCTTCCTGCCACTGTTTTGAAGGGCGGACACAGAATCCGGTTGTATCATATTCAAAAGGTGGCAGGGTTATGGGGCCATAACCGATATTCTCAAAAGAGCGTTCTTTTATTTTCTTGTAGATTTTCGGTTGTTTGTTTACGTGGGTATACCCGAACTGAACCTCATGGCCATGCAGGGTGAAATGATCTTCAAGGTCGGTTATTTCTATTCTTTTCTCCCAGGATGCTTCCGTATAATAATTAACATTTATCGGCTCAACTTCACACAGTTTTTTCTCAAGATCAAGATTCAGGGACAGATATTTTTTACCCAGATGCTGATAAATGGCATCCTTATAAAGCGACCCCCTCGCCCCTATTGGATCAAGTTCACCAATAACTTCACCAAAACAGTGAATTTCAATATTATAATCGGTCATGCCCCGCAGGTTAACTCCACGGCTTGGATAATCTTCCAAAGCATAGCGCTGAAATTCTTTATAGGGCACCACTGTTTTTTCATCTTTGAGAATTGCAACGGTTTGTTTATAGAGACTGGGTTCAAACACAGGCTCTTTTTCCCTTAAAGGATGCTCATAGGCTGCACATGGCATGTGCTGCATAAAAATGTATGGGTTATCAGGATTAAGCCAGACCTGCTCAATGGGCGCTGAGGTAACAAATTCAGGGTGGTGAACAAGATATTGATCGACTGCGGTATCTTTTGCTATATAAACGATGACGGATCTCCCTGATTTACGACCCACCCGACCCGCTTGTTGCCAGAATGAGGCGATTGATCCTGGATGCCCCGACAGGATACAAAGTTCAAGATCTCCAATATCAATACCTAACTCAAGAGCATTTGTTGAGATAATTACGGTCGTACGGCCTTCAAAAAAATCTCGTTCCAGTTTTCTCCGCTCATTGGGCAAAAAACCTCCTCGATAGGGTTTAATCAAATCTTTTAAATCAGGATTCATTGTAACAACAGCCCGGTGGAGGCGCTCAACCTGCTGCCGTGCCCGGCAGAAACAGATAGTTCGGACCCCGAGCCGTGCGGCCTTTGCAATGAGCGGCGCGGAAATCGATGCCGGCCCTTTTCGATAGAGTGTTCCGCCATGACTAGTCATTAAAGGAGGATTAATCATATAGAGATCCCGCCGTGCCCGTGGAGAGCCATCTTTGTCGACAATTGTAAAATCCCGGCCCAATAACAGTTCTACATGTTCTTTGGGGTTGCCGACAGTTGCGGATGAGCAAACAAATATCGGTTTACTTCCGTGTATTTCACATATGCGAAGCAGACGCCTGAAAACATTCGACACATGCGACCCAAAAGAACCCCGATACGTATGCACCTCATCAATAATGATATACTTCAGACGGGAGAGAAAACTCTTCCATTTGCGATTATGATTAGGCAAAATTCCGCTATGCAGCATATCGGGATTGGTAATGATAAAATCAGCAGTCTTTGCAAGCCGCGCCCGTTCCTCACGCGGGGTATCACCATCAAATGTTCCCAGCTTTTTCTTTTTCCGCACCGCGCTCACCAGTGTCCCGAGATTACCCTCCTGATCCCGTGACAACGCCTTGGTCGGATAGAGCAGCAACGTACTGAAAGGTGCTTCCGTATTAAGGTAATCGTTAAGAATAGGCAGTAAAAATGAAAGGGTCTTCCCACTGGCTGTTCTGGACACAATAACGGTATCTTTATGATTTGAAATCGAATAAAACGCTTCTGTCTGATGGGAATAAAGGGAACGGATGTTCTGATTTTTTAAAACACGAACCAGCATTGGATCAAGTGATTCCGGAAATTCATTATATGCTCCCTGTTTGTTTTCAAGCAGAGTATGAGAACGAATATCCTGTTGAAATCTATTTTCAAGAAATGTAATCAGTTCGGAATTCATATTAACTCAGTCTGGTAAAAGATAAGAAATGGCTGGTTGGGAAAAGATTAATCAAAAAAAATCAATAATTTATAGTTGTGTACCGACCGACGATGCTCATAACAAATTGTGGGGTGGCTGATGCGCCTGGAAATCTAAGCTGTCCCCGATTAAAAAATTAAATACAGAAATTAGACCTAATTGTCAAGATGGCCATGCGTCCCAAAACAGCTGAAATGAGGATATTTCGAACAGTATAACTTGACGGTCAAGTTGATAACATGTTACGTTACGCTGTAACATAATACAAAACATCAATAAACCTTGATACTGCGCACGATACCCAAAATACCAAAATGATGCACAATGCGCTTCGGTATGGAGTTACATTTCCAATAACCCAAAATAGAACCTTCCCGCTTGCACGGTCAGCTTTTTGTGTATTTCTTTAACATATTCCTGCGATTGAAGAAATCGCGAAGGGAAAAGGTTATCGCATTTTATGAAAAAAAAATCAAAATATTATCAAATTAATTCAATCATTAAAGTTTTTAAAATTATTGAGACGTTGGTTTTAAAACCCGAATGGGATCTCGCCCAGATAGCGAAACAGACCGGAATTCAAAAAACCACTGTCCACCGGATGCTTCTTACCCTCCGATCTCTTGGCTATGTAGAACAAAATCCAAAAAATAAACGCTACGCAGGCTCCATCAGTTTTTTTGAAATCGGTTGCAAAGTGATCGGCGGACTGGATTATATTAAAGTCGCACGTCCTTACCTGGTGGAACTGTCGGAAAAAACCGCGGAAACGATAAATTTGTGCGTGACAAACAAACTGGATATGATCGTAATGGATAGGATCGAAAGCACCTATACACTGAAACAGGACACGCCGCTTGGCGGCCGTTTCAAATCTTATTGTTCGGCCAGCGGCAAAGCGGTTTTGGCCAATCTCGATAAGCTGCAAAGGGATGAACTGTTGGCCGGTGTTGTGCTGGAACCCAATACTCCCAAGTCGCTTAAGACAAGGGGAGAACTTGTAAAAGATTTGGAACTTACGGCTTCACGCGGTTATGCGATAGATAATGAAGAGTTCCTTGCCGGTCTGCGTTGTGTGGGCGCGCCAATTTTTAATCACAACAGGGAAGTCATTGCAGGCCTCAGCGTTTCGGCTCCCACCGTTCGGCTCAAGATGGGTGACATCCCCAAGTTGGCAAAAATAGTTATTGCAGCGGCAAGGGAAATTTCACGCAAATTGGGTTCGCCTTAGGGTACCGTACAAAATTTATGCAGTCGCTATTTGAAACCAAAACAAAGTAGCACACAAGGCTTAGCCCTCTGGCGGTCAGTCACAAACCGAAAGGGATAAGGAATTGTTGTATGGGTTGCCCATAATTGAAATCGTACGCGTCATGAAATTCAAACCAGTTAAAAATATACTTGACAATCCAATGAATAACTGGTTACGTTACGGCGTAACATAATACAGGATTGGAGAAATTGCATGAAAGTTGTCATAGAGGCCTGTTCGGGGTGTAAATTATGCACAACCGTGTGCACCGTGGGTGCCATATCCATGAATGAAGACAGAAAGGCGGTTATCCACCCGGATCTGTGTGTCGAGTGCGGCGTATGTAAACGAATAGAAATCTGTCCGACAGACGCAATCATTGAAGAAGTGCTGACATGGCCACGCTCTGTTCGACGCCAGTATAGCGATCCAACCGGTGTTTTTGCTGAAACCGGCGTTGATGGAAGGGGCACCGAGGAAATGAAAACCAATGAAATCACCCATCGGTACCACTTGGGTGAAGTTGGGGTGATATTGGATATCGGAAGACCGAACGTGGGAACCACTTTTATGGATGTTGAAACCATCGCTATTGCTTTAACCAAAACCGGTATAGAATTTGAAACGTCCAATCCCCTCATCGGGTTGATGGAAAATCCAAAAACCGGGAAGTTTCGATCGGATCTCCTGAATGAACGTGTCCTATCTACGATTTTGGAGTTTAAAGTTCCTGTTGATAACCTTCTGGATACGTTGGATATTTTAAGAAAAACCGGCGAAAAAATTGAAACCGTGTTTTCAGTAGGCATTATATCCGTAACGCAGAACGATCAAGGCCGGAAATGTCAAACCCGGATGCTGGATCATGGATGGAAGGTAAAACCCAACGGAAAAGTTAAGCTGGGGATTGGAAGAGCTGATTAAGCGGGCGGCTATCGCAAGCAAAAACTTGGATAAATTGATACCGCACCCCCCATTTCAGAAAGGAGAAATTCATGACCCATACATTACATCGTCTTTTGGATGAAACAGAGGATACCGATGATTTTGTTATGTTCTCGATGCCGGCCAAAGGATACAACGATCATAATGTCTGGGATCGCGTAGATCGGAACTATAAAATCATGCATCGATGCGATGCCGTTAACATCGGCGGTTATGACGCGGGTGTTTTTTCCGATAAAGAGACCCTAAAAAAAGCACTCGCTGAAATTAAGAAAGAGGATCTTGGCGTTTCGATTATTATTAGCGGAAAATTTGAAAACATATATGAGGTGTGCGAAGCACTCGATGTTCAACCCCACACAGTGGAATTTTCTTTAGGTATTTTTGGAAAAAAAGAGCTCCTTGCCGATGAAAACACGTTGGCTATTACGACCATGTGCGGACATGGACTGGTCGGTCCAAATTATGTGCAGGAAATAACTCGAAAGGTCCGAAAAGGAAAAATGACATCCATTGAAGGGGCCAAGCGGTTGGCTAAACCGTGTTACTGCGGCGTTTTTAATCCGGAGCGGGCAGCGGCCTTGATCGAAAACCCGAAACATAGAAATAATGGGGCGGAATTAAACGAGGTGGATTAGCAAATAGACACCCCCGGCGCATCGCCTTGGGGTGGAACTTTTGTAACGGCAACCCTCTCTTCACCCATAAAATAACATAGACGTTTCTTTATTCAATTAATCGGCATTAGGAAATAAACCAAATTTTAGTATTCCGCAGCATCTCAAAATGCCTTTAATTTTATCTGTGATTCCGGCGCAATCATCAAATAAAGGGAGGTTTTAGTATGACCCATACTTTGCATCGACGAGGCGAGATAGCCTCTTTAGAGCAAGATTATTCCATTATGGTCATGGCGGCTCAAAGATTCAACGAACGGGGCGCAAAGCAAAAGATAAAAGATGCGCTGAATATCATGATTAAATATAACCCGGTAAATATTTCGGGCGAAATCGGCGGAATCTATACCGGCCATACATTTGATGAAATTGTTGAGAACTTATCCGACCAATCCTACGCATCTGCCGTATATACCGATACCGGCACGCTAGAAAAGTTACTTAAAGAGCTGAAAGCGGCCGATTTGGGGATGTCGGTTGTTGTCAGCGGTCCTTTCAACAGCGTCTTTGAAGTGGCGCATCGCGTTGGATTAACACCCCACACGGTTAATTTATCTTTAGGAATTTTTGGGCCTGCCGATCTTCTGGCCAATGAAGATATTTTGGAAATAACGACCATGTGTGGACACGATATGATTAATCCGCGCCGGGCTGAAAAAGCCGTTGCAAGGGTTTTGAAAGGTAAGACCAGCCCTGAGCGGGCAGCCGAAAAACTCGCCGGCTCATGTACCTGTGGCGTTTTTAATGTTCATCGGGCTGCAGATATCATTCAAAAGCTTGCGGATGTGCAAGAAGTTAAAAGCGGAGGATCACATGCTGATTAATGCCGATAAATGTACCGGATGTAAATCGTGTTTAGAGTATTGCCCGATAAATGCGATACACATGGAAAATAAAATAGCGAGGATCAACCTGGACGAATGTGCCGAATGCGGCTGTTGCAAAAGGTCGAACGTATGCGCCGCAGAGGCCTTTGAAGTGGTGAAGCTGGATTGGCCCCGTTCCGTCAGAGCCATGTTTAGTGATACTTTTTTCCAGTTTGAAGAAACCAAAGTAAACGGTCGCGGGACAGAAGAGATGAAAACCAATGATGTTACCGGGCGCTTTGAAACAAACGATATCGGCTTTTCCGTAGATATGGGAAGGCCTGGCGTCGGCACCCGACTTCGGGAGCTTGAAAAAGTGACCCGGGCCGTAGCAAAGCTTGGGGTCACCTTTGAAAAGGGTAATCCAACTACCGCCCTTTTGATCAAAAATATTGAAACAGGGGAATTAAAGCCTGAAATTAGAAATGAAAACATACTCTCGGCGGTTGTTGAATTTGTGGTTACACCCGATAAGGTGTTGGATGTGATCGCCGTACTGGAGCGTGTGAGTCAGGAAATTCGAACGGTTTTCAGTTTGGGGGTCATCGGAAGGGTCAATGCGGATGGATCCATTCCGGTTCGGTCTTTGCTTGAGTCTGAAAACAAATATGTCCGACCGAATGGCAAAACCAACCTGGGTATGGGCAGGCCGTTTGTGCCATGACCGAAGGTGCATCTTTAAATTCAAAAGTTTCTTTTTTACAAGTTTCAAGTCGTAATCAGGATAATACAGAGAGATTGCCGATGAAAATCGTATTTCCCGATGAAACCGTACTGGTTAAATCGCCGAAAGATTTAAACCCGTTGACGTCTGTTGGGATGTGTGTTGTGCATGAAAGTAATCCCACAAACAAAAGTGAACTGATCGAGCGGATAAAAGATGCTGAAATAATTGTCATCTGTTTATCTAAAATTACCGCCGATGTCATGGACGCATGTCCCCGCTTAAAGCACATCTGCTTTTTGGGAGTCGGTGTTGATACCTACATCGATAGCGCGGAAGCGACTAAAAGGGGAATTTGGGTGACCAACACGAGGGGCTATGGAAATAATGTGGTGGCTGAGCATGCGTTTGGATTGCTCCTTTGCCTCACCCGTAAAATCGTCCAAGGCGATAGAGAACTGCATCACAACATTTGGGAACAAAAAAATCTGGAAGGGACGGAACTAGACGGGAAAAATCTGGGAATCATCGGCTTAGGATCCATCGGAACGCGCATGGCACACCTTGGGAACAGTATCGGCATGAACGTCCTCTGTTATACACGCTCGCCCGATGCCAAAAGAGCCCGCAAAAACAGGGTCACCTTTCTGGATTTGGAAACACTGCTCAAAAATTCAGATTTTGTCAGCCTGCATATCGCCGCCACTGAGCAGACATACCATCTTATTGACCGGCCACAATTTCAAATGATGAAAAAAACATCGCTCCTGATTAATACGGCGCGAGGAGAGCTGGTCAATACGGAAGCACTCTGCGACGCTTTGAAGACCCGACAAATTGCGGGTGCGGGTTTGGATAATTTTGAGAAAGAACCGTTGCCCAAGGACCATCCCTTATTACAATATGATAACGTTGTCGTGACACCCCATATCGCCTGGAATTCGTCCGAAGCAAGCAAGAGAATACTCGATATTGCCATAAAAAATATATTGTCTTTTTCAAAGGCGATCCCCATGAATTTGGTAAACAAAGAAATTATTAAAAGCCCTTAGGTTTAACAGTGCAATAATTGCCCTCAGCGAAACGTGGTTCCTTGAACCGCCTAAAATAACGGAGGCTCCGCATCATGTGGCAAGATCTGCTGACCGGATACGGTCATGCGTTCGAATTTTACAATCTCCTGGCGATCCTTGGGGGTTCCCTGCTCGGTTTTATGGTCGGCGCTTTTCCCGCATTGGATACCACAGTCGCCACTGCCCTGATGGTTCCCCTGACCTTTGGATTGCCGCCCACACCGGCTATCCTCATGCTCAGTTCCATCTATTGTGCGGGCGTATATGCCGGACAAATTCCGGCCATATTATTCCGTATTCCGGGTTCGGGTGAAGCCATAATGACGACTTTCGACGGCTGTAAACTGGCCGAACAAGGAAAGGCCAACATCGCGCTTGGATACGGGCTTTCGGCATCCATAGTGGGTGGGGTCATCGGATCCATTATGCTCACATTCGGCACCCTTTCTCTGGTTAAAATAGCCCTTAAATTCGGACCGGCTGAGTACTTTGCGTTAGGGGTATTTGCAATGACCTGTATTTCAGGATTGAGCGGCAAATCGATCGTTAAAGGGTTGATGATCGGTTCCATTGGAATGTTATTTGCTACAGTGGGAATTGATACGATCTCCGGGATGCCTCGCTTCACTTTCGGCACAGGATTCTTATTGGGCGGAATAGGCTTTCTGCCGGCCACGATCGGACTATTTGCCGGTGCCGAGGTGTTCAAACAAGTCACGCGCGATAAACCGTTTTCCGCATTGAATGAAGGCAACACCGCTTCGAATGTAAAACAGAAAGTCAGAATTAAGATTCCCAGCCTGATAGAATTTTACGCCATGCGCTGGACGGTGCTCAAATCAGGGATTATCGGTGGATTGATTGGTGTTATGCCGGGCATTGGAGGTACGACGGCGGCCGTTGTATCATATGGTGAAGCAGTCAGAAGCTCCAAGCACCCGGAAACTTTCGGCGAGGGCGAAATCGAGGGGGTCGTTGCTCCGGAGGTGGCCAACAATGCCGCTGCGCCGGCGGCGATGATTCCCATGCTGTGTCTGGGTATTCCCGGCAGTGCCAATACCGCTATTATCTTGGGAGCATTTATGATTCATGGACTTGATGCAGGTCCCCTTTTTCTCATTAACCAAAGGGAGATCGCTTTCACCATTTTTGCCGGGGTTCTGCTCGCCCAGTTTGTTTTTTTCAGCATTGCATTTGTAGGGGTCATCCCATTTTTGAAGCTTCGCGTTTTACCCGGCCATTTTTTGGTTATATTTATCCTTTCTTTTGCCATTGTAGGGACCGCTGCCACCGGCGAACCCTATGCAATGCCTTTGGCTGTAATTATGGGAATTTTCGGCTATATTCTGGAAAGATACAAATTTTCTCTGGCACCCATCGTTTTCGGTATGGTTTTGGGTCCCATCATTGAAAAGTCTCTCCGCCGTGCCATGGTCATTACTCAATATGATTTTATAGCGGTGATTACCCGGCCAATTGCGCTGGTATTGTTGATCGCCGCCCTATTGGTTGTGGTCTACCCTCTGATAAGCGTCATCCGAAGGAATTGGAAAACGTGAAAATTTAACTCAAATTAATCACAAACAAAAATATAAATTCTATGTGCTGTTTCAAAAATCGAAAACTGGAACCCAACTGCGAAAAATGAAAATTTGAAATGACCGTTTAATGCAAAAACATTCGGAGGCTGGCAGATGATCGGTGAATTGTTGATAATCCTCTTTTTTCTTTTGGGATCAATTTTTTTATTCCATGCGACCACAAAATTTCCCGCCCTCGGGGCCCGGACACAGGTTGGGCCGGCTTTTTGGCCCCAAATCCTTTTGGGCTGGATAATTCTGTTAGCTTGTATCTGGCTTTTAAAGTTTTTTGTATCCAAATACAAACGTGCGCCGGGTACCCCCGGAATCACACCAGCGGATGCAATGGGTAAGCAGGGTTTGACTCGGCTGGTGCTGGTCATCGCGCTTTGCCTGGCATATGTTTTTATTATAGATATCAGTGGGTTTCTGATATCAACTTTTATTTTCCAAATACTGATCCTTTTGGTATTGGGTACCCGAAAAATGACGACGATCATTGTGACCCCTTCATTATTAACCGCCGCCCTTTTCGGCATTTTTATCAAAATTCTACACACTCCGCTTCCAAGAGGAACCGGAGTTTTCTATACCTTCAGCCGCATGCTCTACTAATGAAACTCAAGTTGCGCGCACCCATTTCCGTGTTTGGTAAAGCGGTTAAAGGGCTGAAGAAAATTTTTTATTGGCAACATAAAAGGAATTTTTCGATTCCATTACATTCCATCAAAAGTTCGACGAGCGATCCGTTTAAGACACGAAGCGCAATTTAGATAAAAAGGGAGGTGAAGAATCGATCTCGCAGCGCTCGCAGCGTTTTTTTAACTTCATTATGCAAAGGAGGCTAAAATGGTGTATTACAAAAAAGAAGCAAAATTATCAATTCTGTGGTTGATTGTAGGTCTTTTGGCGTTCACTCTTATCATTCCGGCGTCGGTGGTGGGGGGGAAAATCCCCAAACCCAAAGACTTTCCATCCAGATCGATTGAGTATGTCGTTCCCTGGGGGGCTGGCGGTGGAAGCGATACATTCGGCCGGGTCATCAATATAAAGGCGCGGCGTGAGATGGGAGTTGCAGTGGTTGTGATTAATCTGCCGGGGGGGGCCGGAGCCGTTGGAACCCAGTATGTGATGAAACAACCAGCCGATGGTTACACTTTGTTCGGCATTACCAACGACCTGGACGTGAATTATCTGCTCGGTCGATCCAAGTATACGCCTCATAAAGATCTAACACCGATTATCCGGGCGCACGTTGATGTGAGCAGTATCATGGCAGGCAAAAATAGTCCCGCCCAAACATGGCAGGGATTGATAGATTATGCAAAGAAAAACCCCGGCAAACTGACGATGGGAGGCATCGGGGCCCTTGCTTCGGATGAGAGATGGGGCCAAATGGTCTGGGAAAAGGCAGGAGTAAAGGTTTCGTATGTCCCCTTTGATGATGCAGGGGAGATGCATGCCGCATTGTTGGGCGGACATATCGATACCATATTTGAAGAACCCGGCGTGGTCATCGGTATGGTGGAAGAAAAACTGATAATCCCTGTTATGATCTTGACCGAGAAACGACTCGCCAGATTCCCGGATGTTCCGGCGGCCGGTGAGATCGGTGTCGTACCCCCCATGATGTGGCGCGGCATCGCGGTTAAACGAGGCACACCACCGGAAATCGTAAAATACTTGGAGCAGGTTTTCACCAAAAGCTTAAAATCGAAAATGTACAAAAGCTTCGAGAAAAACCGATTGCTTTATTTGTATCCAGGATATCTCGGTACCGAAGATTTAATGAAGGTTTGGGAGAACGAATTTGAACTGAATGAAAAAGCATTGAAAATACAGGGCCTAATCAAATGATCCGTTTTCAGATAGGCGTCCGATAGGATCGACCTGTTTAAATTATACGGAACAAGGGGCATCTGCCTGCGGGAAATACCATTCACGCAGGCAGATACTGTTTTTATTTTTCCTCCCCATAGACGGTTTCAAGAGCCTGGCACCGGGAGGGTTATGGTATCATTAGATCTGACTCTCGCTCTTTTCATCCTGGATTCCACTACTTCTCTTTCATGGACAATTAAGACTATCAAAAATCAAAATTATTTTCTGCCGAAACGCTTTCAAAAATCGTTTTAAAAACACGACCACCTTTTTCTTATCTAGGGCATCATGACACCGAAATTTCCAAAGTGCCTCTCGATTTGGTGTCAAGAGATTCATAGTATCATTCATTAGTTATTTGCATAAAGGCATATAGACAATGCCCCACACAATAGCACATTACCGTAACTGTGCCGGCGTATTAGAATACTCGAGCTCTTTTCTCCAACTCAACTGAAGAAAAATCTTATTTTTAACATATTTTTTGAGGTGAAAAATGCTATAGAGTATCTCGATGAAGCCAATAGGAGATTGAAAAAAATGGGGAAAATATTTTCAAGACGGGGTGATGGGTTTGCCGTTTACCTGACTAAGGCTGAACTGATGAAAGACCTTGAAGACGGTACACAGGATGCCTCAGAGCGAGGTAAAATACCTCCGCTGACAGATGAAGAAGTCAAACACCTTTTTGACATATGCAAATCGATCCATAAGATATCCGGTGTCGAAAAGGGACACGAAGTGGTTATGACCTATGACGGCGGTACAAACAAAATACCACGTTTGGGGATAAATACAGGGCGATTACAAACTCTCCAGATCTATGAGCGTTGTTTTGGGGCTGACACGACTGAACTGTCCGACCCGGATTATACTTATAGACAGGTCAAACCGACCTTG
>SDBV01009138.1_pt1 | contig 13223 bp, 10 predicted proteins | sample 2277081 | NCBI WGS metagenome assembly SDBV01 (sample SAMN10402039, study PRJNA504765) | marine sediment metagenome | isolation source: marine sediment core GS10_PC15, 223 cmbsf | place: Arctic Ocean: Southern Knipovich Ridge | collected 2010
ACTACTGGGCTGTTGACGAGGTCAATGACGGCAATACCTGGACCGGTGATACATGGAGCTTTACTGTAAGAGCACCTACACAGAATCGTTTGAAGGACCTTCAAATTCCTGAAAGCCGTGTTCAGGAATGGAACCCCGGTGTACAGAATACTGATGGCGGCATCCCTGATACAAGTAGCTGGCCTATATTCTGCGACGCTACCGACCCGCCTTACAACGCCGTCCCGAACGACGGCGGCAGTGACATGAGCGCCATCAATTCGGCCATCAACGCCGCAGCAGCGGCAGGCGGTAACCAGGTAGTGTACCTGCCGCCCGGGACCTACAGGTTAGGCTATAGCCAGGCAATCTATATGAGATCGAATGTTGTCCTTCGCGGTGCTGGCTGGGATGATACCCTCATCAAGGGAGATTCCGGCGGTGGCACAGACAAGGCAATCATAAGATTTGTAGGCAGTCGCGGTTCGGATATCTCTATCACTAACAGTTCGATTCCAGAGGGAACCACGAGTATTACTTTGTCCAATGCATCCAGTATTAGTGTTGGCGACTGGATCTATATGTACCAGGACAATGAGTCGTATATCCAGACGCCTTCGAGCGGCAAGCTGTACATGTCACAGATCTTCCAGGTCTCAGCCAAGAACGGCAACATACTCACGATGGACAGGCCCCTGAGGCACTACTTTGGCACTTCATACAACCCGCGTGCTCAGAGGATGAGCCCCATAAAAAATTCCGGAGTTGAAAAAATGAAACTCCAGACGGACTGGGACTCCCAGAAGTATGGATCTACTTTGAAATTTGATGTTGCCGTAAACTGCTGGGCAATGGAAGTTTACTGCAGAGATGCCGGCAAATATCACCTACGCACGAACTTTTGCGCCAATAACACCCTGTACAAGTGTATGTTTATGGGTCTTCTTATAAGGGACAGAGACGGGGAACAGTCCAGTCACTACTCGCTCGATATTATCCGAGGCTCACATGACAACCTGATTACCAATTGCGTCTGCATAGATAATAACACTATTGTCAACATGGCTCGCGGTGCCAGCGGGAACGTATTTTCGTACAACTACAATATAGGCACATCCATGCGCAAAGGTATATTCTTCCACGGAAACTATCCACATAATAACCTTATTGAAGGTAACCAAACGTACAACGGGATATGCGTCAGTGACAACTGGTGGGGTCAGCAGGGTCCGCAAAACACCATCTTCCGCAACCGTGGTGTAGGCAAGGCCCCCATATTCTCGGAACAGAACAATGATATTACGCCCTGCGTTGACCTCAACGTAATTTTGAATTCGGCCTATGCTTTCGTTACCACTCCGTATTGTGATTACGAGGGCAAGGGTAACTGTCGTGACTTTGACAACAATACTCAAGGTGTGTGGGCCGAATATAACTTTGCCACCGATGACAGGGCCGACAGTACGCCCAGTTCTCCCACGTGGGGCTGGGTTTGGAGGACGCCGGAGTCGACCACTGTTCGCATCGAGAGTGACCACGAGGGCGACAGTGCCCCTGCAAGCTGGTCGAGCGTAGTCTTCCCGGATTCGCTGTACCTGGATTCCAAACCCAGTTGGTGGCCTGGCGGTAAGGCATGGCCGTGCATAGGCGCAGATGTTGATGACCATACCAATCTTACTAAGCTGCCGGCGCAGGACTGGTACGAAGCTCTGCCGAACAAGCCGTGGTAAAATCAATATCATGACCGTGACCGGCTGAGCGACAGCCGGACGATGAAAAGACGCCGGGTAAGGCTGAAAGGCCTTATCTGGCGTTTTTCTTGTGTGCCGAGTGTTTCACGTCAGCAGAAGTGGCACAGATATAAAGAGTAAGTTCTTTCTTTTCCTTCTGTGCTTTCGGGGTATATGTTGTTATTTTGCAACTTTTGCTTATCGAACAGTAACTGATTGTAGGAAATTAGAGGATTTATAACAAGCTATAGTGGATTGCCCTATAGAAATTATCGTAAAATTACCGGTAGACTTAGGATGCCATTATTTTGTACCATAAAAGGGGCTGGCTAAAGACATACGATATGGACACCAAGCAGATCAGTGATTCTGCGCAGTATGAGAATCTGCTGACAGTGTATAATCATAAGCTCAGGAATGTGATGTTTGCTTAGGAAGATGCTTAGACCATGAAAAAAAATGGTGGTAAAGCAAAAGAATTTTTCACAAAGCTTAGACAAATCTATGACTGGCTCGTTGCGGCAGAGATCAAATCAGAAGACTATCTTACAAACAAAGACAATCCTTACATAAAGCGGGCAGGGGGCCCAACAAGCAATAAAGCAGTTTTGCAAGGTCATCTTGTCATAAAAGGTTTTATACTGGTTTTTTTATTCACGGTAGTGATACTTGCAGGCCTGGTCTGGTACACGTGGAGGTCGAATCGTCATTTGAAAATGCTGGAAACGACACACTTCAGATTACTTCAATTGAGCGGTCAGATTATACACATAGACGAAGTGCTTACTATGTCAGCAAACATGGCAGTAGAAACAGGCGAACTAAAGTGGGAAGAGCGTTACAGAAAGTTCGAACCACAGTTGGACTCTGCAATCAAAGAAGTTATAGAGATGTCACCTGAGCAGTTTATGAAAGAGGCAATATCGCGAACAGATATGGCCAATATTAAGCTTGTGGCTATGGAAAACCGGGCCTTTGATTTGATACGCCAGGGAGAGCTCGAAACAGCGTCAAAGCTGCTGCATAGCACGGAGTATACGAAGCAAAAGCAAGTTTACAGTGCTGGTATCAATGAGATTACTAATGCTATTGGCATTCGTGAGCAGGCAAGAATTAAAAAAGAGCAGCGGATAGCTTTAATAGTCATTGTACTTCTAATTGTTACTATGCCGCTTATAGCATTTATCTGGGTTGCTGCACTGTGGATACTGAGAAGATATATTGTCGAGCGAAAGCAAGCTGAGGATGCATTAAGAAAGTATCGCGATTATCTGGAAGAGAGTGAAAAGAAGTTTCGGGCAGTAGTAGAAACTGCTGTCACGGCCATAATATCTTCTGACATCGAGGGGAAAATTATCTTCTGGAACAAGGCTGCTGAAAAGATGTTTGGATATGCCAGAGAGGAGATAATCGCCAAAGAACTTAAGACTATCATGCCGGAAAGATACCGCAGTGCTCATCTTAAAGGATTAAAGCGTGTTGCAGAAACAGGAAAAACAAGGATAATGAATCGATCGATGGAGCTGGCTGGACTTAGAAAAGATGGAACAGAATTTCCTATTGAACTTACTATTTCCGTGTGGAAGATGGGCCAGGAGGTTTTCTTTACAGCCTTACTAAGTGATATCACCCAGCGCAAGCAGGCAGAAGAGGCTCTGCTCGAAAGTGAACAGCGATTCAGAGACTTCTTCGCTAATGCACCGATAGGATTTCATATCTTCGGCCCTAATCAAATAATAACAGACATAAATGATGCCGAACTTGACATGATAGGCTATACACACGATGAAATAGTCGGCAAGAAGACATGGGCTGATCTGATTATACCTGCACAGGAGGAGCAGTTCAAAAAGCACTGGAATAACATAATAACAAAGGGAAATATCCGTAACCTTGAATACACTCTCGTCCACAAAGACGGGTACCACATTGACGTCTTACTAAACGCCTCGTCACGCTTCGATGAAATCGGACAGTTTGTAAATTCCTGCGGCAGTGTTTTGAATATCACTGCCCGCAAACAGGCAGAAAAGGTAAGAGAAAAGCTTCTAAAAAAACTCGCCTCCAAAAGCGAAGAGTTGGAGAGTATAGTTTATGTCAGCTCCCACGACCTGCGTTCACCGCTTATAAATATTCAGGGCTATAGTACGGAACTTGAATGCAGCTGCAAAGAAGCCGTGGCATTGGCCGACGATAGCAGAATTCCAAAGGAAATAGCCGAGAAACTGTCAGCAGTATTGCTTGAAGATATCCCTGAGTCGCTTAAATATATCACCGCCAGTGCCCAAAGTATGGGTAGGCTGCTGGCAGGTCTGTTAAAGCTTTCTCGCCTGGGGCAGTCCGCTTTAGAAATCAAATCCCTGGATATTGATCAAATGCTTAGCGAAGTGATAAGCTCTTTGCAATTCAAGCTAAAGGAATCCGGTGCAGAGGTACGCGTGGATAAACTTCCGCCATGTCTTGGGGACAAAACGCAGATAAACCAGGTCTTTACGAACCTGTTGGATAATGCAATTAAATATCTTGATCCAAATCGCAAAGGTATTATCCATATATCCGGAAAAGTAGCTGAAGGGATGAGCATTTATTGCGTGGAAGACAATGGCATTGGCATTGCCGGCCCGCACCATAAAAAAGTATTTGAAATATTCCATCAGTTGGAACCGCAAGAACCTGCAGCCGGACAGGGATTAGGATTGACTATCGTCCAGAGAATTATTGATAGACACAACGGCAACGTCTGGCTAAAATCAGAACCTGGAAAAGGCAGTTGTTTTTACGTAGCTATGCCGCATACCGGTTGAAAGGGAAGGTGATATGCTCAATGATGTGACTATCTTAATGGCAGAAGATGATGTTGGCCATGCAGGCCTGATACGCAGAAATCTTCAGCGAGCAGGTATAAGCAACCAAATATTAACCTTTGAAGACGGCCAGGCCATACTTGACTTCCTATTCACCCAATCTGATGACCAAAAGAAAAATCAGAGCCGTGCATATCTGTTGCTGCTCGATATACGAATGCCAAAAGTTGACGGAATAGAAGTTCTCAGACAAATAAAAAACCATACTGAACTGAAGACCATTCCCGTTCTTATGCTCACAACAACTGACGATCCCAAAGAAGTCAGACACTGCCATCAGTTAGGCTGCAGCAATTACATCACCAAACCTATAGAGTCTGAAAAATTCATCGAGGCTATTCATAACCTCGGCTTGTTTCTGAGAATCGTCAGCATCCCTCAAATCGATACTCCGCAGAAAGAGCTTTAGCACTGTTTGAGGGTGTCCTACATAGCCACAACTTCCTTGACACACCTACAACCATAATACAACCAAAAACCCAAATAGCTCATAAAACCACCTCGGCTGTCAATATTCATGATTTCCTATGACTGCCAATTTGTAAAAAAATTCAAAAAATTTGCAAAAAAAACATTGACACATCTCCGATTATTGGCTATTGTTAGATATTGATTATCAATATCAATAGCATCTTCGGCTGTTGATAGTACTTTTAATGGCCTGTGAATCGCTTTGAATCGGCTGGCATAACAGCGGTATTGTGTGACGGGACCCGAAGATAATGGATGCTAAGGCAAAATATGAGCAATTTATTTCCCACCAAAGGCTTAGGCACACTGAGCAAAGAGACCAGGTGCTGGATGTATTTTTAGCAACCGAAAGGCATGTTACCGTCCAGGAATTGTACGACCTGGTCAGAAAAAGACATAAAGGGATCGGCTATGCGACGGTGGCAAGGACTGTGAAATTAATGTGCGGTTCAGGCGTATGCAGGCAGGTCGATTTTGGAGATGGTTCTCTGCGGTATGAGCATAAATACAGCCATGAACACCATGACCATCTTATTTGTTTAAGTTGCGGCAAATTCGAGGAAATTTACAGCTCGAAACTAGAAAAAATCCAGGATGAACTTGTAAAAAAATATGGCTATGTTCAGGAAAAACACAAACTCGACATATTCGGTTTGTGTCCGAAATGCGCAAAAAAACATATCGGAAAGAAACTTTGATGGTTAGCGGAATTTTTTTGAAAGTGCAATGATAATGGTACTCAATATCAACACAAGAAAAGGAAACCATTCTATGCCTGTAAAAACAACATCATCAAATCGTGTCGGGTTTGAGTCTTTAAGAAAAACTGAGCCTGAAAAAGAAACAGCTGCACAGAAAGTACTGCTTATAGGCAGTCCCAATGTTGGCAAAAGTGTGCTGTTTAACAGGCTGACCGGCCGATATGTAACGGTTTCGAATTATCCTGGTACAACCATTGAAGTTTCTGTTGGTCACCGCGGGATTTCAGGCCGCAAGTATGAAATTATCGATACGCCTGGAATGTACTCGCTTTCGGCTATAACAGCTGAAGAAAAGGTTGCCGCGGATATGGTATTAAACGAAAAAATTGCTGCGGTTATTCATGTCATTGACTCGAAAAACATCGAAAGGTCGCTGGGTTTAACGCTACAGCTTATAGAAGCAGGGCTTGCTGTTATTCTGGTGCTGAATATGGCAGATGAGGCTCGTTCACTGGGGATAAAAATAAATCTCGATAAACTTGAAAATATTCTGGGTATTGCTGTACTCGAAACGGTTGCTACAACCGGCGAAGGAGTAAAACAGCTTCTTGACAGAATCTCTCATGCCAGGGCCGCGGAAAAATCAAGGCAGATTAACTATGGTTCTGTAATTGAAAAGGCAATTTCCTCTATCTCCGAACGCTTAGATATAGATACGCAGATTTCAAAACGGACAAAAGCACTACAACTGCTCGCTGATAATACCAGGTTTTCGGATTCATCGGACAGTACCACCTCCACCATTGACACAGGACACCTTAGAGAAGTTTCCGGCAAATGCAGAAGCCAGTTGGAGCATTCTGCAAATTATCACACAACCGTTGCTGTTCAGGAGGAGGTAAAAAAAATACTTCGCAAGACGGTCGATTTCCCGGATAAACATTTGAAAACCTTTCGTGAGAGTTTGAGTCGATTTTGTATGCACCCTGTAGCTGGAATTCCTCTTTTATTTGCGGTTCTTTATTTTGGCATTTATAAATTCGTAGGCGGTTTTGGTGCGGGAACGGTAGTTGATTTCCTTGAATCAACGATTTTCGAAACACATATCAATCCATATGTTATAGCGTTCTGCACAAAGATACTGCCCTGGAAGCCTTTGTTCGATCTGATAGCAGGGGAATACGGAGTAATAACGCTTGGCGTAAGATATGCGATAGCGATTGTACTGCCTATTGTTGGGACGTTTTTCATAGCTTTTTCGATTTTAGAAGACAGCGGCTATCTGCCACGTTTGGCGATGTTAATTGACCGTGTGCTTAAAAAGATAGGCCTCAACGGGCGGGCAGTGATACCGATCGTACTGGGTTTTGGCTGCGCTACAATGGCAACTATGGTAACCAGGACTCTTGAGACAAAACGCGAAAAAGTCATAGCATCTATTTTGCTTGCCCTTGCGATTCCATGTTCGGCACAACTTGGCGTAATTCTTGGACTGCTGGCTGGTCATCCTTATGCTCTGTTAGCCTGGGTAGGATTTGTCGGAGCTGTGTTTCTGTTGTCAGGGACACTCATGGCTAAATTTTTTCCGGGACCAGAACCGAGCTTCTATATGGAATTGCCGCCACTGAGGCTGCCTCGTCCAGGTAATGTCATCGTAAAAACCTATTCAAGAATGGTCTGGTATTTCAAAGAGATATTACCATTATTTATTCTGGCAAGTGTATTGATATGGGCAGGCAAGCTTACCGGCATTTTTCAGTTTCTGGTTAAAAGTCTGGAGCCGGTAGTCAACGCGATTGGTTTGCCGGATGAAGCATCTGTCGCTTTTCTGTTCGGTTTTTTCCGCAGGGACTATGGAGCTGCCGGTCTGTACGATCTTCAGGGGGACGGCCTGATGACAGGAAACCAGTTAGCAGTAGCGGCGATTACGCTCACACTCTTTTTGCCGTGTATCGCACAGTTTTTGATCTTCAAAAAAGAGTGCGGCACAAAAATATCCGTTATTACCTCGCTGTGCATTTGTGTAATAGCTTTTGCGGTAGGATTTATAGCAAATACCTTTTTTAACATATTTGGAATAGTTTTATGAACTGTCCATTCTGTGGAAAAGATTTTGATGAAGAATTAGCTGAGAAAGAATGCAGGCAATGCAGCTTCTTTTCAGCATGTAAAAAGGTTGTGTGTCCAAATTGTGGCTACCACAGCCCCCAAAAACCACCATCATTAAAATGGTTAAATAAGTTAAGGAAAATAAAAAAATGATCAACCCTGAAGTTGAGGAACTGTTGGAAAGTTTGTACGAGTATGAAATTGAGGATGGTCGGTATCCACCGGAAAATATAGTAAAAAAAGGTGCTGATGGCGCAATCGCACTTAAGTTAGCTGAGCTTCATGAAGAAGGATACAAGCTTACGGAAGCGGGAAAAGAGGCTGGCAAAAGCGTCGTCCGCCGACATCGATTAGCCGAAAGGCTTCTACAGGACGTTTTAGCGGTAGGTCCCAGCCATATTGAAGAGGACGCCTGCCTATTTGAGCATGTTCTGCAGGACGAAGTGGACGAGAAGGTTTGCATTCTGCTCGGACACCCTACGCATTGTCCGCATGGAAAACCTATTCCACAGGGACGGTGTTGCCAAAAAGCACAGGCTGATTTGATAAAGGAAGTCAGGCCGCTTTGTGACGCCAGGCCCGAATCCGAAGGCGCAGTTGCTTATTTAGCCACAAAGGACAACCGCAAGGTCCAGAAGCTGGTTGCAATGGGCATTTTGCCCGGAGCTAATATAAAAGTGATTCGGCAGTTTCCCTCTTATGTCTTTCAGGTCGGTTACAGCCAATTTGCCGTTGACCGTCCTTTGGCTGAGGTTATTTATGTTAGATGGAATGAGTAAACAGGACAATTAATTCGGACGTTTCCATGGAAAACAGCAACAAGAAGAAAATACGATACTCGGATAATCAAAGTAACGTTAGCCAAAGCAGGCAAGTACCTGTTTTTGATACCAAACAACTTTTTGGTGAGGTACGTGAAATAAGGCTGCATCATTGCGGCGAAGAATACAGGCTTATATTAACTAAAAACAACAAATTGATTCTTACGAAATAATTTTGACTTTGAAACAGGCACAGGAGCAATAGCCAGCCAGCTTAATCGGGGGTGCCAGCCAGCCAAACTCCTTTCAGAACCATTAACGTTTTTTTATGGCCATTGTACGGCCGGAAAGGAGCAAGAGTATGACATTATTAACGTTTTTTGTGTGGTTACTGCAATCCCGGAAAGGAGAAAAAGCATGACAGAAAAGGAAGGAGTACGAAGTATGGTTGGCAAAACCAAAATTTGTTCATTGTTTGGCAGACCGCTGATGTTTGTGATGGTCGTTTTGATAAGCACATCAGTATGCTCTGCTGCGAGTTCTGACGATGTAGAAGCAATGCGTCAGGAAATTAAAGAATTGAGGCAGATGGTTAAAGAGCTAGCCAAAGAAGTTCGCAGTGCAAAAAAGGCCAAAGGTAAGGAGAGCAGCCTGCAAGCCCAATATCAACAGGAACTTGGTGAAATTCGCGCCGATGTTACAAAGCTCTCTGAGAGGCAAACGCACCCATTAGGGACGGCGTTGGATGGCTTGAAACTTGGCGGCTATGGAGAAATACACGCTAACTTTACCGAGGGCACCGAAAAGGATAAGGTGGACTTCCACAGACTTGTCCTGTACTTAGGTTATGATTTTGCCGACTGGATCAAGTTCCACTCAGAAATAGAACTTGAACACGCTTTTGTTAATAGCGCAGACGGTGAAGTTTCGCTTGAGCAGGCATATGTGGATTTCCTGCTTTCTGATAACCTTAATATCAGAGTTGGTCGACTCCTCACGCCGGTAGGGATTATTAACAAGTACCACGAGCCTACACTATTCAATGGAGTTGAAAGACCACTTTTTGCTACCAATATTATCCCAACTACGTGGTCTTCCGATGGCGTTGGTTTCTTTGGCAGCCTTAACCCATCACTGAGCTATGAAGCATATGTAGTAGCAGGGCTTGATGGCTCCAAATTTAACGAGACCACGGGTATCCGGGGCGGTCGTATAAAGGAGCGACCAAGTCTGAATGAACCTGCATTTACCGGCAGATTGGATTACCGTCCCTTTGCAGAAGCTCTAAACAATTCAGACCAGTCTTTACGTTTAGGCTTTTCCGGCTATTTTGGTGGCCTGGACAACGGAGACGAAGGCACTAATCCTGGAATAGATGGTGAGATAGCTTTGGTCTCTGCTGATTTTGAATACTCCATATCAAAGTTTGATTTTCGTGGAGCCGTCGCCAATATCAATCTTGATGGCGCAAGAAGTCTGGGCGGCGACGGCGACCCCGACAATGTAGCAGACGAAATCTTTGGCTGGTATCTCGAAGGTGCGTATCATTTCTGGCCTGATGAATGGAAAACAGGCAAGCTTAAAAAATCAGATGCGACCGTTTTCGTGCGCTACGATAACGCTGATACTCAGCATAAAATGCCTTCAGGTGTGGCCAAAAATCCTGCCGGAGCCCAAACAGAATGGACAATTGGCACGAATTTTTATCTGACGCCTAATTTTGTTATAAAGGCCGATTACAAGTTCCGCAACGATGACGGTGCAAGGGATCTCGATGATTTATTCAATATTGGTATAGGTTGGACTTTCTAAGTCATTGTGAAAAGGAGAGTTAAAGATGGCTAAGATATCAATCAAACTTACGATGTTTATGATAGTAATTGCGAGCTTGACTATGTTGACTACTATCTCAAGCTGTGTTACGTCTACGTCTTCCTCTTTGGACAGGGAGGAAATGAAAGTAGTACGTCAGATTTTTTCCTCCGCGGTTGATATCGCCGAAATAAGTCAGGACGCCCGGATTTCCGGGCGTCCTGACGATGCTAAAATCAGCGAAATCAAAGGCGATTCAGGTCTCTTAGGCTATTGCGTTGAATCTAAAGTTGTAAGTCGTTCAGGCCCGTTTAGGATTCGCGTATTACTTAATCAGCTGCTTTATGTGAAACAAGCATCTGTAATTTCATATCCCTGGGATCGCGGCAGGGATGTTTGTAAGCGTGCTTTCACCAGTCAATTTGAAGGAAAAGGCCCCGAAGACCCCATTCAACTTGGCAAAGATATTGACGCAATAACAGGGGCCACAATTTCATCCCGTGTCATGACCGAAGGCGTTCGTGATACTATCAAACTCCTCAAACTTGTAAAAGAAAAACAGTTTGAAAAGCAAACTGTCAAATCAACAAAGCCAAACCAGCAACATATTAAGAGAACAAATCGAGTAACAAACCAATGAGCCCAAAATCGTTAAAACCATACATAATAAAGAAATGAACGGTGGCGAGGTTTTGTATCGCAAGAATTGTTCATCTTGCCATGCTTTAATTAAACCCGGCCGATTCGACGAAAGAGAATGCAACACGTATGTTAAGAAATATGGGAAGAAACTGACCTTTGAAGAAAAACAGCTTCTCTTGGACTATTTAACCGGATCCAGGCAACCCGAAACTGTACTGGTTCACGCTGAACCAGTACAATGATGTTTACTGTGGCAGGCGAGAAGAAATACTGAAAAAGCAAAAACAATTCTTGAAAGAAAAAGGATAAATTGTAAAATTGTTGAAACCGGAGCTGAAATCGTCTCCAGTTTAATTTTTATATTTGTGTTATTTTTGCTGAAGACGTATAAGTATGGAGTTTATGGATGCCGTTCAAGACAGATTCGTTGTTCTATTGGAAATGAGGCTCAGCGGCATAGCTAAGCAAGAATATATGAAATCATATGGGAATCCTAAAAAAGTTATCTCTGGGGGGATAAGTAATGGCTAAAAGATATGTTTGGTTTTACTTGGCTCTGTTAATATCGTTAGCGGTATTGGTTGGTTGCGGACCAACGGCGTTTCAAGTCGAACTTGTGCCCACCCGTCAACAACTCAAAGAAACAGAAATACAGCGAGATAAAGGTTTATTTGTCTTTGATAAAATAGCTGTCATCGATATTGATGGTTTGCTTACCAATAAACGTAAGCACGGGTGGATGCGAGAGGGAGATAATCCAGTGAGTCTGTTCATAGAAAAACTGGATAAAGCAGCTGAGGATCGAGATGTCAAGGCAGTGGTACTTCGTATAAATTCACCCGGAGGGACCGTGGCAGCAAGCGATATTATGTATCATAGTTTGCAAGAGTTTAAGCGAGAAACCCGAAAGCCAGTCGTGGCTTGTATACTTGATTTGGGTTGCAGCGGTGCCTATTACCTGGCCTGCGGCAGCGACGGAATTGTGGCCCAGCCGAGTAGCGTAACCGGCAGTATCGGTACAATATTGCAGACGTTCAGTGTGGCGGGGACGATGGAAAAAATCGGAGTTAAAGCGGTGGCCATCAAGAGCGGGGAATTGAAAGATTTAGCCTCACCGCTGCACGACTTAAGTGCTAAAGAGCGCGAAGTACTGGAAGGAATTATTGGAGAGTTTTTCCAGCAGTTTTTGACGGTGGTGCAGGAAGGTCGCAAAGAAATTGGAGAGCAAAAACTCCGAGATCTGGCGGATGGCCGGGTGTTCACGGCTAAAGGAGCTTTGCAAGAGAGGCTTATAGACAGGATCGGTTATCCCTCTGACGGAATCAAATGGGCCAAAGAAATAGCGGGAGTGGAAAAAACGCGTGTGGTTATCTATCATCGCCCATTAGGCTATAAGCCGAATTTGTATGGCTCGACAATGAGTGGTGATGGCGGTGTTGGGGCTTTGGTAAATGTAGAACTACCGGGCTGGTTGAGTGCAAATAGGACGCAATTTTTATATCTGTGGCAGCCGGTTGTAGAATGAGAGTTAGATTTTCGCATGCTTCCGTAGCTCTATTCTCCCAACATTCAGGTTCAGAAAACAACCAACTATTGTCGTTTTCAGGGGCCCTCCACAGGTCTGTAAAACCAAAGATTTTACAGAAAAACGCTCGTTCTTAGCTACAGTACAGCCTGACTCCCCCAAAATCAGATTCTGAATAATTCTCCGATTTCCGGCCTATTTTTCGGATTAGACTTAGAGTTTGTTCTCCACCACTTCGGACTGAGACTGATGCTTTCAGAAAATACCGGGTTGTAAAAATTTACAAGAACCTTTTAGTAAGATACAGGGTGTATTATGTAATAGAAAGAAAACGTCGCATTGATTTTCTTCTCGTTATGGAGTTGTTAAGATAGCAAAAGGGAAAAACAAATGGATGCATTAAGCATAGGTCAAGTTGCGAAACAAGTCGGAGTAGGAGTAGAAACCATTCGTTTTTATGAGCGAAAAGGGCTGTTGGAGAAGCCTAAACGAAATGTTTCAGGATATCGCCAGTATTCTCAAGAGGCAATTGATCGCATATATTTTATTAAGCAAGCCAAGAAACTGGGATTCTCTTTAAATGAAATTTCCGAGCTTCTTTCGCTCAGGGTTGATCCAGATACTACTTG
>SDBV01009139.1_pt1 | contig 13223 bp, 14 predicted proteins | sample 2277081 | NCBI WGS metagenome assembly SDBV01 (sample SAMN10402039, study PRJNA504765) | marine sediment metagenome | isolation source: marine sediment core GS10_PC15, 223 cmbsf | place: Arctic Ocean: Southern Knipovich Ridge | collected 2010
CGTAGATCCATCTCAATCATGTCCAAGCCGAGATCGAGAGCTTTCTGAAAGGACTGTATGGTATTAGCTGGAGCTATACCATTGATACCCCGGTGGCCGATTAGTAGCATCTTAACCAAAGCAAAGATTTTACCGCTTTTGTCTGCTCCGCTTACCGAAGCGGACTACTTTTTAAAAATAAAGGACGTTCCGTCCTTTAAAACCTCGGCCTACCGGCCATTGCCATCAGCATGCTAGATTCAAAAAGAGCGCAGCTCTTTTTAAAGTAGTCTTGTCAGTGAGCAAGTACTGCACACGACGTGCATCCGTCGGTCACGGCAATAATTCTCGTAGGAATAAACACAAATGGTTCCCGTCAGTGCTCTGAGTGATGGGAAACGTACCTATTCGTATTGTGACTGCTCACGCGAACCGCACTGGTGCTTGTCGCGATCGTGTTCGACATTGCGGACGCTTCGACTCGCAAAGGCGCTCGTAGCAATCAAGCTTAAAGGTACAGTCTTGAATACAGCCGTGCCGTTCGCACCGGACTGTCACGTCGCCCCAGTGTAAGCGATGTACTGCAAAACCGTTGCCACGCCGTTGGTGAGGATTTTCCATTTTATATATTCTATACAAATTCTTTACATAGATTTCAATTTAGTTTCAAAAGGTATAAAGATATGTATAGTACCTGTAAAGATGTGGTTTTTAAAAGGTCGACCAACAGCTATTACTATTCAGGCGTTAATAGTTAGTATTGAAAACGGATATCAACAAACTAGCTATCGTTTCAAGGTTGACACACAACCCGAAACAAGCAAAGACAAGGTATGGATTGCCATTGCAATTCCGTGGGCTCCCCACAAAGAAAATGGTAGTTTTAAACTAATTGATAGTAATTTGCTTTCTCTATTATCCGGTAATAACCAACAGGTTACGGTTCTTGGAGAAGATGATATTGAAATTTATGAGCGGCTTCGCTCCTTAAAGACGTCACCACATATAGAGTTAGTTCATGTACAAGAGCTATGTCAATGGTATCTAGATGATATCGGTGTGGCTACCTGCTGGATCGAGCCAGGAAAAACATATCAAATAGATTACTCGCATAAAATTGCTGCCGATTCTTGTCTATTTCTACCTACACGTTTACCAACGATTATTATGGCGCACAAGCCAAAGGTAGAAGGAAAGTTATGGGTGGTAAACGGAATGCGAACTGCACTCCCCTCGCATCTGAGCATCAGTAAGTATAACAGCGAGCTACAGGAGCTGCTCAAAGAATCGCACAAAACACTTGACTGTTATATTTTTAATGAATGGGACTGGGATCTTGACACTCGGATTCATACTGAAAATTGGGAATCTTCTGATGATGATTTTGAAGAAGAGTAATCATAACATAGTCAAGATAATCAGATATGTCCGAGTAATTTTCTTGTGCAATAATAATGTACTTTATCAGCAAGCTTTATCAGTCCGCAAAGACTGCCATCGCGGTGTCAGGAGTGACGGGATCTTTATTAGCTATTGTGTACGGTGCACTGCAAAGTGGAGGAGCTGTGTTTATTGTAGGGGGTTCACTTTGCCTGGCCAACTCACTATTTAATTTAGTAGAGATAGGCAAAGTAAACATAGACATTAAGAAACAGATCAAGTCATTGGAAGCTTCTATAGGACAGTTCGTTGAGCACAATCTCAAGTTGGAGGAGAACGTACGTGCTGAACAAACTAACAACAAAAATCATGCACAGGAAAACAATCGTCTACGTACGTTGGTTTCCAAGAGTGAAAAACATATCTCCAGATTAGAAACACTACAAGGCGAACTCACTATCGCCAAAGGCAATGTCCAACGTGAAGCAGATTGTTTGACTATTGAGAACAAGAACTTTTCTAATACCAGTAAAGAGTTGCGTTCGCAGCTGGCAACCGTCAAACGACTCAAAGATCAATATTCAACTGAAAACAGTGATTTTGCCAAGACTATTCAAGAGCTGCGCGACCAGGTAGGTGTTATAGATCAGCTAAAAGATCAGACTATTGCTGAAAACCAAGTTCTGCATGTAAATAATGAAAAGTTAGAGCTTCAGATCTCGCGCCAAACACAAATCATCATCGAATCAAAGAGCCTGATCCAAAACTTGGCACAATTTGGTGACCGGTATACTGCTTTTGCCGAGACATTGGATGGTGATCTTGTACGATTGGACAATACTTCTACAGATCTAGATGAGACCTCCCGGGTATTGCAAAAGTTAGTCGAACAGCTCAAGAATGAGACCTTTGACAAGCTAGATATTAATAATGATGGTGTGATCACACGTCAAGAATTTCATGATAGATTGGGAATTTTATGAACATTCAGCGTTTCATTTTTCCAGTACGGTCAATTTTAAAGGTATCGCATGCTTGATCGTAACCAGGAACCATGATGGGCTGCCTTTCATTAGTATCAACTTGAATAACCACAACTGTTTGCCAATGTAAACCCCAGCATTGATCATGATGGTTTAGAAACTCTACAATCTTGGCTATGTCACTAAAGAAATAGTGACATGCAGAGGCATCCACCATTATCTTATAATAAAGGTCAAAAATGATCATTACTATAGGACGCATATTGTTTAGAATGTTCATTTTTAACATCTTGTACAGTCAACACGTCCATCAGCCAGCAGCAAGTTCACTACGCCCATGTGTCCACATTTGCTGCTCGCTCGGATCGCATAGTTGTCGTGTGCTGCGGGGTCGGCACGTCCATCAGCCAGCAGCAAGTTCACGACGCCCATGTGTCCACATTTGCTGCTCGCTCGGATCGCATAGTTGTCGTGTGCTGCGGGGTCGGCACGTCCATCAGCTAGCAAGAGCTTTACTACGTCTGCGTGTCCATTCATGCTGCTCCATCGGATTGCATAGTGGTTATCTGCTGCAGGGTCGGCACGGCCATCCTCTAGCAACAACCTCGCCACATCTGCGTGTCCAAAGTAGCTGCTCAGTTGGATTGCGTAGTTGTCGCCTGCTGTGGGGTCGACACGCCCATCTAGAAACAACAACTGAACCACCTCGGTGTGTCCATTCATGCTGCTCCCTTGGATCGCCTGGTTATTACAGCCTGTGGGGTTAGCACGGCCGTCATCTAGCAACAACCGCACCACGTTTGTGTGTCCGTACTGGCTGCTCATTCGGATCGCATGGCTGGCCCAGGAAGTGGGGTCAGCACGGCCATCATCAAGCAGCAACCGTACGACGTCTGCGTGTCCGTTTGAACTGCTCCGTTGGATCGCATAGTTGTTTCTCGCGGTGGGGTCGACACGTTCGTCCCCGAGAAACCGTTCTACAATGTCTATGTAATTATGCCCACATGCATGCAAAAATGCTGGTGATTGATCGAACACGTCATGTGCTATGCCATAGAACCGACAACAAACACGTGCGAATGCACACTGTGATTGGTCGTCGTGCACCAGAAAGAAGGCAATGTGCGAGAGCATCTCGTCAGGTAGTGTATCGATAAGAGTTTGAGTTGACATTTTTTGTTTTAATTTACAAATGTCTTTGCTTTCAATTTTTGTACTTGGGCACATCGCTCAGTAAATTCGTGCATCTTGTGGTCCCGCGGGACCGAAAGATGTTTTACCGCTTTTCTAAAAGCGGGCCAAAACCGCTTTCGCGGCTACTTTTAACAAAAGTAGATCAAAATAGAGCGTGCCTAAAGGCACGCTCTACCGTGGCCTGCTTCGGTAAGCAGGAGCGCTTTGATCTACTTTCTCTAGAAAGTAGTTTTATGTTACACGCGCGGATTTGAGCATATATTTACATTGGCTATAATAGTCTTCACTATCGTTAGGGACAAAATCCTGTACTATTGACAAGTTAGTACATTTCCATATTTATCTACATCTCCAGAATCGAATAATTGTTTCTCGTATTCATATGTCTCCGTCTCTGTCTCCGTAATGCTCCTTTCCTCGCCAAAAACAGCTTTTTGTGTGTACAGCGTTTCGTAGGTCGAGTCATTTTGGCAAGCTGTTTTTGGGTATCCAAAGCTCCAGTTTTCCGGTTTCGTCTGAGCTGCACGTTCCTCTATGGCGCGTTGGATGACTTTGGAGAGTGGCTCACACTCAGCTGGTAACTCGAATAACCTAAACATGTTATAATGATGTACGTGAATCGGTACATCTTCAATTTTGTACGGCCGCCAACCGTTATTCGTGCGGTATACGGAACGCTCCAGCGACGCCAAAAAGCCGGAGCCTAAATTGTTCATTAATTATTGGGAAATATTTTTCGTTTCAATTTTAGTCAACTGTGCAGGTAGCTTCCGCACAGCTTTCTTTACAAAATATCCCTCTGATATTTCGTGGCCTGCTTACCGAAGCAGGCAGCTAGATGTCTTCTGTAACGATCTTTGTGCTTTCTGTGACTTGTATAGTCTGGTGTGCAGGTGGCCGGATCTTTGCTCGTCCAGGTGTTCCCACCAACGTATTGCTAGAGTTTGTGCTCGCGTGCTTACTAGACTTGCGTAAAGTACGATTTGGAGGTCGTACAACCTTGAGGGGGATGTCCTGAAATTCTATCCGACCAGTACCGGCGTTGATCTTTGTACCCAACACAATGTTGGAACTAATACCATTGAGATTGTCCTTTTCTGAGAACATTGCCGAGGTTTGAATTTGAGTCATCACCTCTTCAAAGGTCGCCCGAGCAATTGGATCATACTGTGATGTTTCTACCCCAAACCGAGCAATTGCACGAATACTTCCAGTGTAAGTCATCTTATCTACTAATACTTGAATATGGACCGGGTTGATAGTAGCACCACCACTGTTCACAATGTTCATAAACTCTAGATATAAATATGCCCGGGCAGCCTCAATACCAAAGATGTTTGAAAGCTCCCACATGTCATTAGATAATGTCCTGGAGCTGTCTACAGTAGGTTGTGTAAGAATTTCTGCCAAGTTTGTGCCATCAGTATCTACAATCCACTCTTCATCAGTTTGTAGTCTGTTGGCGATTTCTGGTTTGAGAGGAAATTCTCCAAAAGACTCATCACATTTTGCTTTACGTCGATAAATTTGAGTGATCCCTGAAATTCCACAGATCACCTTACCGCGAACTTTAGGGGATACAATCTTGTTCATGTAAAATTCACGAGCCTTATAGTCATCTGTGATTTCTGCGAGCTCATTTGTGCGAGCCCCGCTAATATTAATATCAACACAGCATACTAGAATGTCAATTATTCCCAAATTAAGAGGAGAAGGGATACATCTCACATCTGCATATGTTCCAATCAAGCGTGTAGCAATGTCTTGGACGGTAACATCGTGTTCATACAGTTTTCCAACGTCAAACTGTAGACGCAAACACCAGTCATCTTCTGTTATTTCGCCAAAATCAAGCTTTAACTTGAACCAAGCTGTATGCCAATACTCAAGCTGATACTCATCAGGCTCAAAAACTTGCCAGGTTACAAGAAGATCCTCAATGTTTGCCTCTGGAAACTTATCGACAACCTTGTGCAATTCCTCTGGCGCTGCATTGTCTCGTGTAAAGTAGATCGTACATGTTGGGTTGGACGGCGACTTCGTGGCGTTGAAGAGCTCCCGTGCCCGTGGAAACCCCAGAGTGACGTTCTTTGCCGTAATTCCGGCACTGTGGAACGTGTCATATATACCTAGTCCATTCCAAATACTAAAGGTGGTTGTATCAGGAACAGTTAGATCATAAACAAATTCTGTTGCAGGAATTGTTTCAATATTGACAATCGGATCCAGAATCGCGTCCTCCTGTTTACTCCAGTAACGTCCATAGGGACGCTTGAAACATCTTCCAGTGACATTCTTTCGCAGGAGTTCAGCCTTTTCTGGATGACATGAACCAATTTTCTGCGCCCACATTGTTGCGAAAGCATTACGAATAGAATATGTATGAACATATTTGATGTTCATACTGCCAATGTTATTCTTTGTTGGTTGATATCCTGATTGTTTTCCAACAATTACGAACCGAGAACATAATACTCCAAACCCAGTGATTAGGTCCTTGGATGCTGAGGAAACAACCAAGTAGCCGTCACGCTTGTTAATAGTTCCGTCGCCAGCAAAGTAGCCGTCAAGAATGCCTCGTGCGAATGCAATCGGAGCAGTGTACGCTTCTTGGGGTATGAACTTGTTCTCACTTCCCGTTCCGAGCCACTTTTTGAACCACCGGGCAATCAGAACCGAATGAATCTTGAGATCTGTGCTGGTGCTGTTTTCAAAACGTTTGCTTTTTGTAACAACTACATGATAAGTGATAGAATATTTGTCACACCAATCCTTGACAAGCTGAAGGATCGTTGGATCATTATTACTGATCCCCACAAAAGTATTTGTGGCCCAACCTTCTGCAAGATAGAGACCAACAATACGACCAAACTCCTCGTCTAATGGAAATTTCTCCGGAATCCGACTTTTTACACATGTCAAATTTGGCGAAAGGATTTTACGCAGATCAAGGTGTGTCGTTTGGATTGGTGCGTCAGGGAAATCAGCGATTACTGGTACAAGATCGCCAATCTTTACCTCGCCACCACCTTTTTGAACCAATTCACCACCATTCCATACTAATAAGGATTTGCTTTTTGTCACAGTTACCTGACGTCCACTACGAGAAGTAATCCGGACCAAATCACCTACTGGAAGGTGTCTTGTTACAGCGGTAACCTTACTCCAGTTAATTTTTCCGCTTTTAGTCGGTGTTGGGTTCCAAACTGATGAAGGCAACTCCAGATATTCTGTTCGGTTCTTCGGAATATACTGCACCTTGCTCTCGTTACAAACAAGTAATGCGTCAATCCAATTTCCTATTGTTACTAATCGGGTGGTCCCATCATGCTCCTGAATGATTAATCGTTCATTCGGGGCCACAGAGTTTAACGTGCTTTGAGTTGTTGGCTCGCCAATGCACTGCGCTGCATTGACTCCGACAGCTTCACCGGGAGCGATAACTGAAGAGTAAAATTGTTGAAGGATGGTTTTCTTTAGTTCTGGTATCTTGGATGGTTTGATGCTGATCTGTGCAAGCTTTCGTCGTGTTTTCTCGTGATGGATATAAATACTGTTCTCTTGTACTGGAGTATGAATAACAGCAAACCGGAGACCCACAACAATATTTTCAATCTCCTCTGACTGGAGTTTGCGAGGCTCATCCACGTTTACGATAGTTTCGTCTTCTTCCGAGTCAGATGCCCATTCAAGTGTAGCCATAGTAATTGAGCTGTTTTATAGCTATATGCACAATTAATAATTCAATTTTGTACTTTGGCCGCTCTCGGAAACCCGAAGGATTTCCCACGAGGGAGATGCGGAGTATCTCCGAGTCGCTTACCGAGCTGGCCGCGACAAGCGCTTTTCCCGTCTTGGTTGTTGTTGAGGCTTTGAGCGCGTCCTTTGCTTTTTACGCTCCACTTCCGTCCACTGAGGTTCCGGAGTCAGAGTGGGTTCCGGAGTCAGAGTGGGTTCCGGAGTTGGCTTGGGTTCCGGAGGGGGTAGATCAATTTCAAAAATACGATCTTTATTACTACGGAGTATCGTTTTACCTCTAAAAGTACTAGTACGGTAATTAGTATAGTTCTCTATCCAGTCACTCATTATATCTTTAATAGGATAGGTTTTATTAACTTCTACCTCAACTAGGTAAACACTACGGAGTCCCTGATGATTATCCAGATTGTCTCTTTCTAATTGTTTAGTTACACCTAGAGCACGATTCCACGTAGTATAATATCCCACAATTATAGAATTACGATCATTTGCCCAAGTGTCGAAATATCCGACAATATAACCTTTCATTATTCATTATCATAACAGTCTTTAGATATATTGCACATGTATAATGACAAGTGTTATCTTTTACACCTTGACCTTTATAGGAGGATATCTATTAGGACGATTGACAGTTCTAAGCTCACGACCTCAAGAGGTTATCGTTACAATGCAACAAATTCCTGAACCTGACACCGTCATAGTAAACATACCACCACCCTGTAATGATAAAATAGCTGAAGAACCTGATTGGATAGAACCACAATATTTAGATTATTACGCGGCCCCTAGTGACGAAGCTAGCTTTTAAAGAATACGCGGTCTCCGACCGCTAGCCGCTTCGCGGCGTCAAAATAGCGGCTCTCTCCTTCTTGTAGCTCGCATAAAATTGATTTCACTGTATACGGGCTGAGGCAATACATCCTTAACCAAACATGAATCTAATCGACACGCTACCTGACGAGATGCTCTCACACATTGCCTCCTTTCTAGTGCATGCTGTGCATTTGCACGTCTTTGCCGTCGGTTCTGTGGCGTGGCACACGAAGTGTTTGACCAAACAGCAGCGTTTCAGCACGCATATCGTTGCGGGTACACGGACATTGTTCAGTTCTTTCTGGCCGATGGACGAGCCGACCCTACAACGAATGGCAACGCAGCAATTATTCTCAGCAGCGAGTTTAGGCAGACAGACGTGGTGAAATTGTTGCTTGAGGATGCGCGTGCCGACCCTACAGCGGACGACAACTCCGCGATCCGGTTTAGCAGCGAGAACGGGCATGTAGGTGTCGTGCGGTTGTTGCTAGCGGATGGACGTACCGACCCCACGGCGGGTGACAACTATGCAATCCAAGCCAGCAGTTGGAACGGCTACGCGGACGTCGTGCGGTTGCTGTTGGCCGATGGACGTGCTGACCCCACAGCGGACAACAATTATGCACTCCGATTGAGCAGCGCAAAGGGACATACAGACGTGATGGAACTGTTGCTGGCCGATGGTCGTGTCGACAATTGAGAGTGAGGACATCCAGACTGTCTGTATGCTACTCGTGAATATAAATAATTTGAGTTGGTTATCTTTTAAGGAGATCTAGTTATTGATCTAATGATGGAATCAATAACTAATATCTATGACCTATATTTAATAATTTTATTTGTACTCTTTTATAACCATTTTTGGCAATCCTTTTCGTACATGTCTGATGATACTCGAGCTTTATATGCATTTGTACTAGGTTTTTATGCAGCACAATATTATACTGGACTATTTAAAGTAGTAATACTATTATCATAAACAATGAGTACAACAGTTTTATCTGAGGATATTGTTGGTGTGGTCAGTAAACTAAATGACCTACAATCTCGCAAAAATGAGCTTCAGGAACGTATTCAACTCTTTGAGAACAAGTTGATCATGACACGCGAGGCTAGCCTCGCGTTAGCTACTGAAGAAGAAGATTTAGTAAGCCAACTACAAGCTAGTGGATTTTCTTATGATCAAGCACCAATACAAAAAATACCAACAACTATTCTACGAGACACTCCTACCAATGACTTGCCTCCAGATCAGCTAACAGCGTTGTTAAGTTCTCTCTTACAACAAAAGGCGCCAACCAGCAATCAACCGTTGCCAAGTACGCCAATCGTCCCAACTAGTGCAAGTTCAGGCTTTGGAAATATTTATAATTTTCCCCAACCTGCCGGAAATACCCCTCCTCTACCACCTGTGCCCCCCAGTGGCTTAGGTTCTGTTATGACGCCAGGAGGAGCACAACCACGCATTCGTGCTGCCCCAAAAACACCAACATCTTCTACTCCTGGATTGAGTATCCGCCGAAATGCAAAGTAACGTCCCCGCTTCGGTAAGTGGGGACATTAGCGGGCTACTTTTGTTAAAAGGTAGTTAGCGGCGCGCCCTTCGGGCTAAAACGGGAGACTGTCGGTCTCTTCTAAGAAAGCTGCCCACCCGGCATAAAATTGATATTGATCAATGCAAAATTGGTTTATACATTGTAAAGTAAAATTAAATGTATAAAAACATCAACTTGATAGTCGCATGCCAACGTCAGGATTGGGGTATCGCTATGAACGGTGAGCTACCGTGGAAGGCTCCCACTGACATGCGTCATTTTAAGCAGGTTACCAGTGAAACCAAGAATTACAATCTCCGTAACGCTGTAGTGATGGGTCGAAAGACCTATGACACAATAGGACGCCCACTCCCTAATCGAATGAATTACGTCGTGACTAGAAATCCTGATTTATTGCAAATTACAGGAAAAGACTTGTGTTACGTACCAAGTCTAAAGGAAGCGCTAGAGCAGTCCACTGCTAACCAAGATATTGAGCGGGTTTTTATCATTGGCGGCGCTGATATGTATATGCAAAGCCTCACTGAATGGCGTAGGTGGATAGATACTACCTATCTCACACTAATTGACACTGAGTATCCCTGTGACCAGTTCTTATCACAAAAGCTTGTTGAAGAAAACCATAACCTGGTCAGTACCCAAGAGCACGTCGAAAAGAATGGCACTCGGGTAGTCTTTCAAGAACTCCGTGCACGTAACCTAGGCGAAGAAGAATACCTAAACTTGATGCGCAGAATTCTCCAAAATGGAACCCGTCGTTCCAACAGAACTGGTATTGATATTATTAGTCTTTTTGGGGAACGAATGGTTTTTGATATTAATACAAATATTCCCTTTCTCACTACAAAGAGGTTGGCCTGGAAGACAATGCTCCGAGAATTATTGTGGTTTATAAGTGGTGATACAAACAATGCCACCTTGCAAGCCAAGAACGTCCATATTTGGGATAAAAACAGCACCCGTGAGTACCTAGACAGTATTGGTTTGTATGAACGTGAAGAAGGAGATCTGGGGCAAGTATATGGCTTCCAATGGAGACATTTTGGTGCTGAATACACTAATTGTCATGCTGACTATACTGGCAAAGGTGTAGACCAACTCCAAGAGGTCATCCGATTGATCAAGGAGGATCCGGACAGTCGCCGCATTATTCTGTCAGCATGGAATCCATTAGCGCAGCCTTCTATGGTTTTGCCAGCTTGTCACCTCCTTTCGCAATGGTATGTCCGTGATGGTAAATACTTGGATTGTCAAATGTACCAGCGCAGTGGCGATGTAGCTCTTGGGGTCCCATTTAACATTGCCAGCTATTCGCTATTGACATACATGTTGGCTCAGGTCACCGGTTTGCAACCAGGTATGTATACCCATATACTTGGAGATGCACACATCTACGTCAACCATATTGAAGCTGTCAAGCAACAATTTGACCGCGTAGCTTATACTTTTCCCCGGTTAAGATTCACGCGACAAGTACCGGATATCGATGATTTTAAAGAAGAAGACTTTGAAGTGCTGGACTATCGGTGCCATCCGACGATAAAGATGGTCATGGCGGTTTAATTACTATTATTGGATTGCACAGTTAACAACTGTACAATCTCTAATTATTGTCGGCTAGGATCAACACGGCCATCCTCAAGCAGCAACTTTACCACCTCTGCATGTCCATGCCTGCTGCTCGATCGGATCGCATGGTTATCGTTCGCTGCAGGTCGGCATATCCACTCCAGCTGCTTGTCCACAGCGCGTAGTTGTTGTCGGCTGTGGGGTCAGCACGCCCATCGGCAAGCAGCAACCGCACGACATCTGCGTGCCCATTTGCTGAACAGAACTGAATGGCATAGCTATTTCGAGCCTTGGGGTCGACACGTTGATCGGACAGCAAGAGCTTCACGACGTCTGCATGTCCATACTGGCTACTTATTCGGATCGGATAGTTGTTACCCGTTGTGGGATCGGCACGTCTATCGGCAAGCAATAGCCTTACCACTTCTGTATCTCCGTTGGCACTACTCCGTCGGATCGCATAGTTGTTCCAGACGGTGGGGTCGACACGTGCATCAGCCAGCAACAACCGTACGACATCTGCGTGTCCATTCTTACTACTGTATCGGATCGCATAGTTGTTCCAGGCAGTGGGGTCGTCACGCCCATCCGCCAGCAGTAGCTTCACGACGTCTGCATGTCCCTTCTCGCTACTCATTCGGATTGCAGAGTTGTTGTCTGCTGTGGGGTCGGCACGTCCATCGGTCAGCAACGTCCTTACGATATCTATATAATTGTGCCGACATGCGTGCTGAAACGCTGCTGTTTGATCAAACACGTCGTATGCCACGCAACGAAATAGATGAGAAACACGTGCAAAGGCACAGCACGATCGGTTGTCGTACACCAGATATGACGCCACGTGCGCGAGAATCTCATTGGGAAGTAGGTCGATCATGTAAGTATATTTCCCATGGAACATTTTCCTTGGATAATATATCAGTTTTTCAGCTTTAGCTGTGCAGGCCACGAGATAGCACAGTGCTATCTTAAAAGTAGTACTTGGCTACAAGAAGTAGATCTACCTTTTTCCTAAAAGGTAGAGAAGCGGCTAGCGGTCGGAGACCGCGTACTTTGTTAAAAGTAGTTCTTTTTAAACATATACTTCAAAAGATCCGGCCTGGTAGTCAATAATCTTCCAGTATACCTTTTCTTTACACAAGTGCCTACGGATACATTCCAAAAAGGCAAATATGATATAGGGTGCACTGGTTACACCAGCTAGATCTGGATCTCTTGCATACCTCAACATACTCTGGAGGTTACACAAAAAGAGTACATCATTCAAAAAGTCATGTGGACGGATATGTATATTCATGAACGTACCTTGTAGCCCAGAAGGAGCTATGCTTGGAGAGATAGCTCCCAAACAAGTACGTATACCTGCTGGTAACTTATGTACCTGTTTAACACGATCTACAAAAGAGTTACCTAGTTCATATAGCATTTCATTAATAACAACAGGTACCGGGCTAGCCATTACTACCAGTCAGTAGTCTTTTAAACCAAGATAAAGGCGCGCCGTTGGCCTAGCCGTTTCACGGCGCGCGGCAAAGCCGCTAGAGAAAGGCCCAAAGAGCAATCCCAGCTTACCGAAACCCCGACTCGGTAAACTGGAGATTTTAAATGGCAAAGGCCTTTAAACAAAAGTCTATTCCGTGAACATAAACATTATGATTCTTAACTATCCCACGAAAGCAGACCCATGGTCACCTGAATGGGCAGAGGGGTGTCATGTATAAGCTCCACAAACGAATATAACAGCCCTGTGCACATTTAAAAACACCGCCAGGGGTCGAATCATTCCAGCTGCCTTTCCATTGAGCCTTTAGACAGCTCCTGGCGCGTTTCATTCAAAGACAATTGTCCCTTTATCAGGCCCATTTCTTTCGCCCGGGAGCTATGTCGACGTACAGAGCTAATAGCTCAAAAAACTATAATAATATAAAGAAAACCATTTGTTATAATCATTTCCCTAACGTATTTACTATCAACGTCTTCCATGGAA
>SDBV01009140.1_pt1 | contig 13220 bp, 9 predicted proteins | sample 2277081 | NCBI WGS metagenome assembly SDBV01 (sample SAMN10402039, study PRJNA504765) | marine sediment metagenome | isolation source: marine sediment core GS10_PC15, 223 cmbsf | place: Arctic Ocean: Southern Knipovich Ridge | collected 2010
GAGAGTTGATCGAGCGTTTGAACGCCCGAAGATCGCAGTTCCGCCGATTCGGGATCGACCTGAGAAGTTGGCTCGTCGGCCAACACCAAATCGGGATTGTTAATCAGCGCCCGGGCCAGGGCCACCCGCTGCTGTTGCCCGCCGCTGAGTTGCTCCGCGGCGCGATCGGCGACTTCGGCGACTCCGAGTTGCTCGAGCAACTCCCTTGCCCTGCGTTTGCGCTCAGCGGAACGCAAGCCCATGGGCACCAGCGGCAGGGCGACGTTCTCCCAGCAGGGCAGGCCCGGCAGCAGCTTGAAGTCTTGAAACACCACGCCGACGCGTGTTCGCCGTAGCAAGGCCACCGCCGCGTCCGAGAGGTCGGCAAGCGGGATGCCGAACAACTCGACGCCGCCGCTGCTAGGGCGGTCCAGCCCCGCGATCAGGTTCAGCAGCGTCGTCTTTCCCGAGCCGGAAGGACCCGACACCACCACCATTGTACCCGCAGCCAACTCCCAGTCCACCGTATCGACCGCCTTGACCGGATCGCTGCGGAGGGCGGGATAATACCGCATCAGTTGGCGAGTTCGAACGGCGGGTGTCATCAGGTGTCGCTCCTCAGCGGATGGCCTCGGCCGGCGAGTGGGTGGCCAGTCGCCACGTGGTGTAGAGGCTGCCGACCATGGTGATGGTAAGACACAGCAACAACGACAGGGCGAGCAGCGCCGGTGTGAAATGCGCCGGGACTTGGAAGGGGGCGATGTTACCCAACTCGCCGATGAAAAACTGGGCCACCACCACGCCGTTGAATATCCGCACCCAAACGTAACTGACCAACACCGCCAGGCACGCGGCGATCACCGACAACTGCACCTGTTCGAACGCCACCATGGCCATCACGTCGGTGGTTCGCCAACCGACGGCCTTGCAGATGCCGATCTCCCGCTTCCGGTCCGAGAGCCCCAATCCCGAGGCGACCAGCAAGGCGGGGATACCCACGGCGAACGCCACCAGGAACAACACGCTGAACAGCCCCTGCTGATGCCGGAACCCCTTGTCCACGTAGGCCCGCACCTCGCGTTGCTTGCTTTGCAGCCGGTAGGGGACATCTCCCAGAATGTCCAAGGCGTCGCGGCGAACTTCCTGGATGTTGGCCGCTCCCGGACGGCAGTAGATCAGAAACTCGGAGGCGTAACCGGGCAAGGCGAATAGTTCGGCCGCGTCGCTGAGTGTCATGCAGACGAGTTGCGCGCTCCAAATCGTGGCGTCGCGACGGAATATCCCCGAAATGTGAAAAGGCATCGTGACGTCGCCGACCTTCAAGGCAATCTGTTGGCCGGGGCTCAAACCCAGGTGATCGGCCAAGGCCGACCCGATCATCACTTCGCCGCGGTGGTCCTTTGCCGGTACGACCGATGGTTGCGGCTTGGCGTTCGGCGGCGGGCCCTCGGCCGGCAGGGGTGCTAGATTCATCTGCTCGGGCTCCAAACCGAGGATAACTACCAGTTCCGTCTCGGCTTGTTCCCGGTCCGGTATGGCGATGGTGGCCCTGGCTCGACCGACGATCCGCGGAACCACCTTGAGAATGTTGGGACTTTGGCGAAAGGCTTCGAGGTACCTAAGCGGCACCGGGCCGTTGCGGCCGAAGTGGTCCATGGTCAGATACAGGTCCGCGCCTTCTTCCACCGACAACTCGGCATCTGCCCGAATGCCCTCGGAAATCGCAATCCCCGTGACGTACGGCCCGCAGATCGCCACCAGGCACACCACGACCACCGCCGAACGGGTCCCATAACGCGCCAGGTTCGCGGCGGCAGCAACAAACAGGTTGCGATAAACGTTCACTTACTCGGCAATCCCCTGTTGTTTTGCGTTTGCGGCCCTAGGCTCCTCCGCGGCAAAAAAGGTGACCGTGCCGCTGTGTTCGGGACAGTAGCAATATCCACCCGGTATCGGCTGCTCGGCACAAGTGCAGTGCCCCAGGCGGGGATCGAAGTTGACGAAACACCAGCGTGGGCGGACGCTGGCTCCGAGGCCTAATCCCCCGGCCATGCGTTGAAATTCTCGCGCGGCGTCATGGTTTCCGTGGGAGGCGACCGCGTCGGCGATGCCGTAGTAGCCCAGCGCATCCACCACCAGCACACCGACGGTCGCCAGCAACAACCCGCCCGCGGTGGCCATGACCTTGGTGGCCGGCGGAATGGCCGAATACCAGGGGACAACTCTATTCACTCTTTCGCCTCTAGTTCTGCGGGAAACGCGCGGATAAAGACAATCACGTCGCGAATCTGATTATCGGTCAGGGTCCTGCCCCAGGCGGGCATCAGCACGGATTTGCCATTGATGGGTCCACCCTTGGAGACCGCGTCGCGGACGCGCTCCTCGGTGGTTTCTTCTCTTTCCCAGAACGCCCCGTCGGTGAAGTCTTGGGGCTGGGTTTTGAGGGTCTCGAGGAGGAGGCCGGAGTTGGGGCCATCGCCCTTCCCCTGGTCCCCGTGGCAAACCTGGCAGTAGTGCTCGTAGATCTCTCGACCCCGAGTTCGGGCGACGGCCAGCGGGTCGGCCGGCTCGCCGCGGATGGCCAGGCTCTCGATCGTGGACTCGTGGGCGACCTCGCTGTGGCCCTGCTGGGATCGGATCCACGCCATGCCCAGAAAAGCGGCCACGCAGACCACGAGAATGAGGCCTACCAGGGTAATTAAAATCCAACGTCGGATCATGTCGGTTTTCTTTCTGGAGATAAGCATGGTTTTAGTTTTCTGATTGGTATTCAGGGTTTTTCAAACTCAACAGATACGCGGTCAGATCCGCTGCCTCCGAATCGGACAGCCCCAGGTTCGGTTCCAAGGCGCCGGGCACCAAGGAATGCGGGTCCTTCAGCCATTGGTAGATCCATCCGCCTCGGAGCTTGTCGCCAACCCATGTCCCTTGGGGAAAGTCCGGCACCTGGGTCGTGAGGCTGGGGCCGACGTCTCCGCCGATGCCCTGCACTTGATGGCAGGCGATGCACCCCTTGGCGTCGAACAGGGCCTTCCCCCGGTCGGCGTCTGCGGCTGAGCGGCCCTTTTTCCAGCCGACCCCGATCTGGCTGTCCACAAACACCCGCGACATATACTCCGCCATGAAGCGGGTTTCCTCATCGGGGAAATTGAAGATGGGCATGGCGATGGTGATCGTGCGTCGCATGGAGTACGGCGTTTTCAGATAGTGATACAACCACTCCCGGTTGACCCGACTGCCCTCGAAGGTCAGGTCGCTTGCCAAGTTGTCACCCGAGCCCCGGATGCCGTGACAGGAAAGACAGCGGTAACGCCGCTCCAATTGGCCGAATTCATCTTGGGGATTGAAGAAGACCTCTCGCTTTCTCGGCACCACGTAGCGTCGGGAGGAGATCCGCTCGGCGCTGAGACTCATCAGCGCGATGCAGAGAGCCTCGGCATCCGCGTCACTGAGCAGGAAGTCGGGCATTTTCAGCGGGTTCAGCACGCCGGCCTCGTTAAGAATCCCCGCCAGCCAGACCGCCTGGTTTTGGGGGGAACCTTCGGGCAGCTTCAGGTCACTAGTCAATATGTTCTGCTTCTTGACGTTTTGCCGCTCGCCGTCTGGCAGGGACCGGGCATCTTGCTGCTGGTTCTTCGGCGGCTGGGCAAACTGCTCTTGGATCCTGCCCAGGATCCAGGCCAGGCGATCACTGGCTGTACGTTCGTCCGACAGTTCGGGCAACTGGACCGAGTCGGAAAACATTGCCTTCGGTTGGAGGTTCTTCCAGATCGCGGCCGCGGGGTCCTCGCCCAACGGAAGTCGGTATTCGCTGCTTAACTCTTTGGGCGATGTGAGCTTCGTGTACAGGAAGTCGGGCAGCGTGTGCGGCACTTCCGCATCGCCGAAATCGAGGTCGTGGACCGGCTTGCTACCGATGAACGTCAAGTCCGGGCCCGGCGGCTGGGTCGGCTCGCCTGTCAGGTCGTGGCATCCAGCACAGCCGAGTTCGCCGTACAACAGCCTCCCCTGCTCGATGAGTTCCTCCGTATCCGCTGGTGCATTGGGCTCTTGCTCTTCGGCATCCAGCAACTCGTAGTCGAGCCATTCCTCCATGGCGAACTGGGACAAGTCGAGTGCCTTCTTGTTCAGCTCCTCGCTGCCGCTAAGGTTGTAGGTGGGCATCTTGGTATTAGGGTAAAACGCGTGAGGGTCCCTTAGGAACGCCACCAGCCAACGCTGGTTGACCTTGTTGCCGAGCTTCAGCAGGCTGGGCCCAAGCGTGCCGCCGACGAGGACGTCCCCGCGCTCCTGAGTCTTGTGGCAGACGACGCACTGCGCTTCGCGGCGGATCGCGTCCCCGGCCTCGTAATCTCCCTGCTGTTCGGGCATCTCGTCGATGGCCTTGCTCTTGAAGGTCATCAGGTAGGCTGCCAGCGCATTGGCCGCCTGGGGGTTGAGGTGGTAGTGCGGCATCTTGCCGGCGGGAAGGTAACCCTCGGGGTTGATCAACCACTTGTTGAGCCATTTTCGCGACACTTTGCTGCCGATGGCGCTCAGCCGCGGTCCCACCTTCTCCTCTGCGACGATTTCTCCGGTCTGGTGGCAGCCGACGCAGCCCAACTCGCGAAGCAGGCGTTTGCCGCGAGTCAGGACAGGCGCGTCGGGGACCTCATCTTCCTGATGGCACTTGGTGCAAGTGGCCTGGACGAAGTCGCCCCGCAGTAGCGGCCGTTCCCAATGGGGAACGCGGCCGTGGGCATCGTCCAGGGTAGTTGCCAACCCTTGCCCGTGGTGGCAGATCGTACAGCCGATCTGCCCAAAGGGGTGCGATGCCAGCAAGTTACCCGGGTGGGCCTTGTGCGGGTTGGGCGCGTCTTCCATCAGCGGGCTGTCCATACCCAGATGGCAGATCACGCAACGGTCGACCACACCCAACTCCTGGTTATAGATCTGTTTGAATTCCAGCGGAGTGTTCCGCGCCCTGGCCGCCTTGTCGGCATCCCGATCCTTGTCCATGATCGTTTTGGCCAAGAGGTCATAGTGGTCTCTTTGCCAGCCCTTCCAGGTGGGAATGTATTCCACCCAATAGTTCGTCAGTGACAGAACCAGTATAGCCAAGGAGACGATGCCAAAGTAAATCCGAAGTGTCATTTCACAACCCTCAAAAAGGCCACGACCGTTGGTCGCGCCCATCAGATATTGAACCATGGAGTAGTAAGAACGTATTTCATGTCAAACACCAGGCGCAGAACGATTTTTGTCGGTACACCGATCATTAGCAATAAGAGGATCATGGTAATGATATAGCGTCCAACGCCCAACGCCTTGCGGAACTTCGGCAGCAGGATTGCCGGCAACGCCAAGCCGAGGGTGAAATAGCCCACGATCATAAGGCTACCCCACAGCCAGTAGGGGCTCCATGTGGTCGAGAGGGTCTCTTTGGGCACCGTCCAGTCTTCCCACGGCCAGTACCAGGCCCAACTCGGCCCCCGCATGAACAGCCCGATGAAAATCAGGACGAACCAGAACAACATCCCCATCGTGAACACGGTCACGGCAAACTTCCGCTTGGCGGGAGCATACTCCCCGGTCCCCTCACGGTTGACGTCCAGGTAGGGGATGGCAGCCAGACCGAAGACGATGACCACCGGAAGCACGACTCCGGCGATCCAGGGATCAAAGTACACCAGCAACTCCTGTAGCCCATCGAAATACCAAGGCGCCTTGGCCGGATTGGGCGTCACGGCGGGATTGGCCTGTTGTTCCAGGGGCGCGTTGAAGGCGATGGAAACGATCCAAAGCAAGACGATCACGGTCAGAATTGCCATGAACTCTCGCAGCACCAGGTGTGGCCAAACCTGGACCTCGTCCTGGGGCAGGTCCCGTTTCCCGCTATGTGTCTCGCCTTTGACGTGTGCCAGCAGCCGATAGCGCGGCGGCTTTGCTTTCTGTGTCGACAAACTCTCCGCCGGCGGGGGAGCGAGGCTCGCTTCGGCGCTTGCGGGGCGGGAGATTCCGCCGTCTTTGCGGATCCGCCAGAAATGGAGTGCAAGCAACAGGCTCATGATGATGGGCAACGCCACGTCATGAAGAACGTAGAATCGGATCAATGCGTTCTGGCCGACCATCGTACCGCCCAGCAGCGCGAACCGGATGTCGTTGTCGGTGCGGATGCCCAGCAACTCGTGAAACGGACCCGTGTGCCCCACAAACGGCGTCGCACTGGCCATGTTCGTGCCCACGGTAATCGCCCAATACGCCAACTGGTCCCAGGGGAGCAGATATCCGGTGAAGCTCAGCACCAGCGTGAGCACCAAAAGCAGCACGCCGACCACCCAGTTGAACTCTCGCGGCGGGCGGTAGGAGCCGGTGTAAAAAACGCGCATCATGTGCAGGATCACCATCAGCACCATAGCGTGGGCCGACCAGCGATGCATGTTGCGAAGAAACATGCCAAAGGGAACCGCAAACTGCAGGTCTTTCATGTCGCTGTACGCGCGGTCCACGTGGGGGACGTAGTAGAACATCAGCAAAACGCCCGTGATCACCAGGATGAAAAACAGCAGAAACGAGATGCCTCCCAACCCCCATGTAAAGGTGTAGCGCAGCGCATGCTGGGGAACGGTGACCGGATGTAGGTGGAGGAAGAGGTTGCTGACGACCGTCAGCGAGCGGGCCCGGGGCGTATCCGGGGCGCCGTGACGAAAGATTGATCGCCACAGTTGCGACTGGGTGATCTGCCGGCTGAGTTTCTTAGGTTCCATTTCAGCCATATACCCATTCCCCCTGACTCTCGAAGCACTGCAGCGTGATCGCATCCACCGGGCAGCGGCGGACACACAACCCACAACGGATGCAGCGGGTCTCCTCCAGGATCATCGCGTATCCATCGCCCTGATTCGCTTCCGGAAACTCTTCGGCCGCTTCACACCAGTCAACCCGCGAGGCCGATACCATGGCGATACATTGGTACGGGCAAACGTCCACGCACGCGCCGCAGAGGATGCACCGCTGGTCATCCAGAAAGATGTTGTGGTGGCAGTGCAGACAGCGGTTTGCCTCGACGGCCGCCTGCTCGATGGAAAAGGGGAGTTCGATCTCGGTGAATCCGGTCCGGCGATCCATCGGCAAGGTCGGACAGACCTGGCGGGGGGTGGCATCGTAGCGGTCACGAACGTCCCGCGGCTGGATCGCGGAAAGACGCACACGCTGTTCCCACTTCGCGCTGCCACGCAAGAAGCGGTGGATCGAGGTGGCCGCCCTGTGGGCGTCGCCCTCGGCGTCGATGAGCAAACGCGGGCCAAAAGCACAGTCGCCACCCGCGAAAATACCCGGCGCGGTTGTTGCCAATGTTTCCGGGTCGACTTCGATAGTTCCGTAAGGCGTGGTCCCGATGCCGTCCTCCTCCTGGATAAACGAAAGGTCTGCCTGTTGACCTATGGCCAGCACCACACTGTCACACTCCATGCAGTGATCCGACCCTTCGATGGGCACGGGTCTGCGGCGTCCACTCGAATCCGGTTCACCGAGCCTCATCTTCTGGCACCACAGCCCCAGCACTCTGCCGCGTTCATCTTTCTCAACCCTCACCGGATTCGTGAGCAGGTGAAAGTGTATCCCTTCTTTCTCGGCCTCAAAGACTTCCGTAACGTGCGCAGGCATTTCTTGTCGGGATCGGCGGTAGATGATGTGTACTTCTTTGGTCCCCAGGCGTGAGGCAATTGCCGCCGCGTCCACGGCAAGATATTGTTCCGACTGCCCGGCATCATACTCGGCATCATACTCGGCAGGATACTCGGCACTGCCCACTCGCAACCGCAAAGCGGTTCGGGCAGAATCCATCGCCACGTCTCCGCCGCCGACCACCACCACTCGATGGCCTAACCAGACGCGGTAGCCAAGGCTGACATTCAGCAAAAGCTCGACACCTTGCACGACGCCGTCCGCATCCAAACCCTCCAGGTCCATGCCCTTTCCACGATGCGCACCGACCGCCAGGAAAACGGCTCGGAACCCCCGGCTCTTCAAGTCCGAAAGTGAAAAATCTCGCCCCAACACCTGATTGCACTTCAGTTCCACACCGAGTTCCAGGATGGCATCGATTTCCCGTTGAATCACATCGCGGGGAAGACGGTACTCGGGGATACCCAGCGTGAGCATCCCACCAGGCTCTGCAGAGGCCTCGAACACCGTGACTTGATAGCCCAGTCGGGCCAGATCGTGAGCACAACTCATGCCGGCGGGGCCGGAACCGATGACCGCCACCGCTTCGGTCCGCTTCGGCAGCTTCTCCAGCCCCGGCGCATGGCCAAGCCGAAGGTCGTGCAAATCGGTCGCCGTGCGCTTCAACGCCCGGATGGAGATGGGTTCGTCAATCGTGCCGCGCCGACAGGCCTCCTCACACGGATGACCACAGACCCGTCCACAGACAAAAGGGAACGGATTCGGCTTGCGCGCAATCGTGTAAGCCGCTTCGTGATCCCTCTGGGCCAGGGCCACGACATACGCGTACACTTCCGTGTTGACCGGACAGGCCGACATGCAAGGAATGTTATCGCGAAACCACCGTACACCGTCGGTTGGCTCTAGCCTGAACCACGGTACACTGCCGGTCGGTTGTAGTTTGAATGAGTCCATTGGCCAAGTGCTTCAGAAGCCTCGTCATGTCTTTCGGTGTCTGCGCCCCCCGCACCCGATGGGCCCCCGCACTCTTGTCTTGGCTAAAATTCTACAAGATGACGTCGGTTTCGACAAGAATGCTGCAGCTTTCTTATACCCTTTATTGTTCAGTTGTGTCGTGATGGTTTACCGCCCCTCAAATGTTAAACCACGGAGTGATAAGGACGTATTTCACATTGAACGCGAGGCGCAGAACGATCTTTGTCAGTACGCCAATCATCAGCAACAGCAGGATCATGGTAACGATGTAGCGACCAACGCCCAACGCCCTGCGGAACTTCGGCAGCAGGATTGCCGGCAAGGTCAGGCCGAGAGTAAAATAGGCGAGCAACAGAAGGCTGCCCCACAGCGTGGGGAGGTTCCAAGTTGTCGCGACGGTTTCTTTGTGCACCGTCCAGTCTTCCCAGGGCCAGTACCAGGCCCAGCTAGGCCCACGCATGAACATCCCCACAAAGATCAAGGCGAACCAGAATAAGGCCCCCGACGTGAACACGGTCACGGCGAACTTCCGCTTGGCGGGGGCATATTCCCCGATCCCCTCTCGATTGACGTCCAAATACGGGATGGCAATCAGGCCGAAGGCGATCAACGACGGGATGATCACCCCAGCGATCCAGGGGTCGAAGTACGCCAGCAGTTCCTGCAATCCCACGAAATACCAAGGCGCCTTGGCCGGGTTGGGTGTCAGGGAGGGATTGGCCTTCCCTTCCAGCGGCGCGTTGAAGACGACCGCAATGATCCAGATCGCGACAATCACGGTCAGCGCGGCCAGGAACTCGCGCAGCACCAGGTTGGGCCAGACATGGACCTCGTCCTCGCTCAGGTCCCGCTTTCCGCTTAAGGTCTCGCTGGGGACGTACGCCAACAGACGCTGACGCGGACCGGCGGAAATTTCGGCCTCCTGAGCGTCGTCTTCCGGCGTCTCGGCGGCGGTGGAAAAGCTCTCGACCGCCGGCTCCAAGATTGGTTCGGTCTCCTTGGGGCGCGAGATCCCACCATCTTTGCGGATCCGCCAGAAGTGGATCCCCAGCAGAACGCAAAAGATCGCCGGAATCGCCATGCAGTGCAAAACGTAGAACCGGATCAGGGCGTTCTGGCCCACCAGTGTACCGCCCAACAGCGCGAACCGGATGTCGTTGTTGATCTGTACGCCCAGCAACTCGTGAAACGGACCCGTATGGCCGATCAACGGCGTCGCACTGGCCATGTTCGTGCCCACGGTGACCGCCCAATACGCCAACTGGTCCCAGGGGAGCAGATATCCGGTGAAGCTCAGCACCAGCGTGAGCACCAAAAGCAGCACGCCGACCACCCAGTTGAACTCCCGCGGCGGGCGGTAGGAGCCGGTGTAAAAAACGCGCATCATGTGCAGAATCACCACCAGCACCATGGCGTGGGCCGACCAGCGGTGTACGTTCCGCAAAAAGACGCCAAAGGGGACGGCGAACCGCAGATCCTTCATCGATTCATACGCCTGACCCACGGCGGGCAGATAATAAAACGTTAGCAAAATGCCGGTGATGACCAAGATCGCGAACAGCAGCAAGGAGGTCCCGCCCAATCCCCACGTAAAAGTCAGACGCAACGCACGCTTGGGGATCGAGACCGGGTGCAGGTGGAGAAAGAAGTTGCTGACCACCGTCAGCGAGCGGGTCCGCGGCGTATTGGGCACGCCGTGACGGAAGATCGATCGCCACGGTTGCGAATCGGTGATCTGTTGGCGGAGTCTCTGGAATGCCATAAGTTCAGACTTTCAGCACGAACTTCGGGTTGTCGCGATCGGCCAAGCTTGCCCGCTGAGCCTTGTCCACCTCGATCTGCCCGTCCTCACCCGTCGACAACGCCAAGCGGTACAACGGCACCGGCGCCGGCCCCGACAGCGGATCGCCGTCCAGGTTGAAGTTACTTCCGTGGCAAGGACATTTAAAGAGCTTCTCCCCCGGAAAATAGCTCGTCAAGCATCCCAGATGCGTGCAAACGGCCAGCAAGGCGTAAAGCTTGTCCTCTTTCCGGACGATCCACACTTGGTGGTCCTTGACCCAGTGGTCACTGACGGTGTCCGGCTGGTAGTCGCCGGGAAAGCCCGCTTTGAACTTTGAGGGCGGCTCGTAGAGCACCTTGGGAAAGAAAAAACGGAAGTTGGCATACACCGTACCGGCGAGACTCGCGGCCAAACAGCCCAGCCCGAGTCCCATGAACATCTTGGTAAAGAAGCCCCGCCGGCCGCCGCCGGCGTCTGGTCTAGTTTCAGTCATACACCCATTCCTCCTGTTTCTGGAAACATCGCATTGTGATCGCGTCCGTGGGGCAGCGGCGAACACACAGACCGCACCGGATGCAGCGGGTCTCGTCCATCACCATTGCGCTCCCTTTTCCCTGACCGGCCTCGGCGGGAAAGTCTTTCGCCGCTTCCCCAAAGTCCACGTGAGAAGCCGATATCATGGAGATACACTTGTAAGGACAAACGTCTACACAGCCCCCGCAAAGGACGCACCGCTCGCCGTCCAAAAAGATGTTGTAGTTGCAGTGCAGGCACCGGTTTCCTTCGATAGCCGCTTGCTCAGCGGAAAACGGAAGCTCGACCTCGGTGAATCCCATCCGCCGCTCCAAGCTCAGGGTCGGACAATCCTGGCGCGGGATGGCGTCATAGCGGTCGCGAAGCTCCCGGGGCTGGATCAGCGGAAGCGTGATCCTCTGTTTCCATCGCACGTCGCCCCGCAGATAGCGGTGGATCGACCGGGCCGCCTTGCGGCCGTCGGCCACCGCATCGATGATCAGGCGAGGGCCGAAGGCCAAGTCGCCGCCGGCGAAAACGCCCGGTGCAGTGGCGGCCAACGTTTGGGGGTTGACCACCATGGTGCTGTGGGGCGTCGTCTCGATGCCGTCTTCCTCCTGCAGGAACGATAAATCGGAAACTTGCCCGATCGAAACGACGATCGAATCGGCCGTGATCGTCGATTCGGAACCATCCTCAAACCGAGGATTAAACCGCCCGTCGGGATCGAACACCGACGTGCACCGCACGGTCTCCAGGCCGACCACTTTGCCGTCCACACCCAAAACCCGCTTCGGTCCGGTGGAGGGATGAAAGAAGATCCCCTCCTCTTCGGCGTCCTCCACTTCATAGCCATGGGCCGGCATCTCCTCACGCGACTCCAGGCAAATCACGTGGACCTCTCGGCTACCCAGTCGGCGGGCCGCCCGGGCGGCATCCATCGTCGTGCTTACCGCCACCTTGTCGGTTCCTTCGCGAGCGGCGGTGCGGGCCACGTCCACGGCGACGTTGCCGCCGCCGATCACCACGACTTTATGACCCAGCCACACCCGGTAGCCCAGGTTCACGTTCAGCAAAAATTCCATGCCCTGAAGTACGCCGTCGAGATCCATCCCCTCGAGCCGCAAGTCTTTACTGCGGTGCGCGCCGATCGCCAGGAAAACCGCCCGGTATCCTCGCTCCTTCAGATCCTTCAGCAGGAAATCCTCGCCGAGTGTCTGCCCACACTTCAATTCCACGCCGAGTTGAAGGATCGCATCTATCTCAAGCTGCACTATTTCCCGGGGCAAGCGGTATTCGGGAATGCCCAACGTGAACATTCCCCCGGGAATCGAAGAGGTCTCAAACACTGTCACTGCGTAGCCCAACCGAGCCAGATCATGGGCGCAGGCAAGGCCCGCCGGGCCTGATCCGACGACCGCCACCGCTTCCTCTCGCGCAGGCAGTTTCTCCAACCCCGGCGCATGGCCCAGACGCAGGTCGTGCGCATCGGTGACGGTGCGTTTCAAGGCCCGGATGGAAATCGGCTCGTCGATCTCGCCGCGCCGGCAGACGTCCTCGCAGGGGTGGGCACACACGCGGCCGCAAATGAAGGGGAACGGGTTCGGCCTACGCGCAATCGTATAGGCCAATTCGTGGTCGCCCTCCGCCAGGGCGCTGACATACTCGAACGCCTCGGTCCCCACAGGGCATGCGGCATGGCAGTTCACGTTATCATGAAACCACTTCGCACCTTCAACACTCTGCAGTCTGAACGACTCCATACGGCACACACCTTCGCTGGATCGCCGCGAACAATACGCAGCTATCTGGAGCCCCAAGACAGTTGCCACCAGGCGCCAGGAAGAGCCTTGTGCGACACGGCCGGTGGCAACTGGCCCCTCTCTACCGGCGACTCAGAGAAAAATCTAACTTGGCCGACTTGCCGGCCTCCACGGTCACCTCAGCCGACTTCGACTTCAGCCTTCGCGCTTTCGGGTACCACGTTTTGACACTGTACTTGCCGGGGGGAACGTCCTTGATCTCGTACGTGCCTTTCTTGCCGACGACCGCGAAAAACGGATTCTGAAGGACGACCACGTGGGCCTCCATTTCAGGATGCACGTTGCACAGAATCACCACGTGCCCCTCTTTCCCATAGGTGAATCTCTTCGAGGCGCCCTTGCCCCAGGTGCCGAGGTTGCGTCTTGGGTAAGCGCCGTCCTTGCTGGCAAGCCACATGACGTTGTGCAGAATCGGATCGCTGTTGAGGAACTTGACCGTGGTGCCTCTTACAATCGGAAGCACGTGCGGGACAAAAACGAGT
>SDBV01009141.1_pt1 | contig 13220 bp, 10 predicted proteins | sample 2277081 | NCBI WGS metagenome assembly SDBV01 (sample SAMN10402039, study PRJNA504765) | marine sediment metagenome | isolation source: marine sediment core GS10_PC15, 223 cmbsf | place: Arctic Ocean: Southern Knipovich Ridge | collected 2010
CTTTTTTGTTGTTGTTATTGTTTTTTTGTTTTTGCTTTCTCCATTTTAAATTGCCAAAGTATGCGGGCCGTGCTTATATTGGAATATCTACACTGCTCGGCTCCAAATTCGGGAGTAGCTCCACAGGCCTCGCCCAATCTGGGTTGATGTCAAGGATATTTACTTCAACTAACTTGAAAAGCATTGCTACCTTAACAGTCAAGAAGTGCAATGGCCGTGCAAAATGCCGCTCCCAGCCCCTATATTCACATAACCCCTTATTGTAAGAGACGTTACACGCTGAAAACGAAACCCGCCCTCGCCTGCCATCGCCTGCCAACCCCCACTACACACCTGCCATCCCGGCAGAGCCGAACCCAAATCCGGCGCACCACAGGCCGGACTACAAAACCTCTTTCATCGACAAAAGCAGGTCAATCGTTCCATTGACCCGAGTGTGTGGGGCCCCGAGTACCCTTTTTGCGGGCGTCATTGATTCTTTGGCGGCAGTCACGCTCAAATTCTCGGTACGGTATAATCTTGTACTTTTTACACAGGTCCTTTACGCGAACGCCCGGCGCGGTCGATTTCAGCAGCCACAACGCGGATGCTTCGCTTGTCCATTCTTTGATCACCTGGCCCTTATAGTCTTCGAGCAGTTTTTTGGTTTTGCTGAAATTAAAATCATAATACAGCATTGTGCGGTCCAAGTCGAGGGTCGCGATGTAATGTTTTTTATCGAGTTTCCTGACGTTTTTAACGGGCTGACCGTCAATATCTGTAAATGTCCCGTGGCCGACACCTACAACATAATAATGGTGGAGCATCGCGTAAGCCCCAAGTCGTATACCACCGCCGTAGGCGCTGGGCCAGAAAACAAGTTCCGCGTCCTTTTCGGCGCACTGGTGCCACACTTCCGGGAACAAAATGTCAAAGCACGTCAAAATCGCAATCCTTCCAAAGTCGGTGTCGAAGACCGGTACATCTTTGGGGCCGGGGTGTACAGTTTCGGTGGGGGCGGGAAAGGCCTTTCGATATTTGCCGGCAATGTTGCCTTTGCGGTCAATCAGGACCGCTGTGTTGTACTCTTTGTCTCCGGCAATCTCCCGCATTGGACATATCACGTACATATTATACTTCTTGGCCAATTCCGCCACGGCGTTTGTGGTCCGGCCGGGAATGACCTCGGGCTTCCTGCTGGCAAAATTTTCCGGCAGACACGCGATGTCTGCGCCTTCGGCGCCGGCCTTGTGCAGATACCCAAGCCCCATACCCAGTCTGAATTCATAGCCGCCGCCATAACTGCCCATCGGAATCGCTGAAATTCTGACCTGCCTGCCGGGCAGCTTGCTGCGGTCGAGCTGCTCGGATACGGCTGAACAGGACATCACCAAAAGCATAACAAAAACAACCACAAATATTCTGCTAAACTGCTCTACTGTTCTGCGCATTGTTATTCTCCTATAAACTTAACCTTATCTCATAATCCGGGATTTGGAAATCCCAATTAGTGAAAAAACAAACAGAGCAAACCCGGCGTATCACAGGCCGAGGCACAAAACCACTTTCATCGGCAAAAGCAGGTCAATCGTTCCATTGACCCGAGCGTATGACGACCTGAGTACCCTTTTTGCGGGCATCATTGATTTTTTGGCGGCAGTCACGCTCATACTCCCGGTACGTTTGAATCTTGTACTTTTTACACAGGTCCTTTACGCGAACGCCCGGCGCGGTCGATTTCAGCAGCCACAACTCGGATGGTTCGCTTGTCCACTCTTTGATCACCTGGCCCTTATGCTCTTCGAGCAGTTTTTTGGTTTTGCCGAAATTAAAATCAAAACACAGCATTGTGCGGTCCAGGTCGAGGGTCGCGATGTAATGTTTTTTATCGAGTTTCCTGACGTTTTTAACGGGCTGGCCGTCAATATCTGTAAATGTCCCGTGGCCGACACCTACAACATAATAATGATGAAGCATCGCGTAAGCACCAAGTCGTATACCACCGCCGAAGGCACTGGGCCAGAAAACAATTTCCGCGTCCTTTTCGGCGCACTGCTGCCACACTTCCGGGAACCTGAGGTCGAAGCACGTCAAAATCGCTATCCTTCCAAAATCGGTGTCGAAGACCGGCACATCTTCGGGGCCGGGATGTACCTTTTCGGTGGGGGCGGGAAAGGCCTTTCGATATTTGCCGACAATGTTGCCTTTGCGGTCAATCAGGACCGCGGTGTTGTACTCTTTGTCTCCGGCAGTCTCATGCATCGGACATATCACGTACATATTATACTTCTTGGCCAATTCCGCCACGGCGTTTGTGGTCCGTCCCGGAACCACCTCGGGCTTCTTGCTGGCAAAATTTTCCGGCAGACACGCAAGGTCTGCGCCTTCGGCGCCGGCCTTGTGCAGATACCCAAGCCCCATACCCAGTCTGAATTCATAACTGCCGCCATAACTGCCCATCGGAATCGCTGAAATTCTAACCTGCCTGCCGGACAGCTTGCTGCGATCGAGTTGCTCGGATACGGCTGAACAGGAAATCACCAAAAGCATAACAAAAGCAACCGCAAATATTCTGCCAACCTCCCCTACTGTTCTGCGCATTGTTATTCTCCTGCAAACTTAAACTTGTTTCATAGTCCGGGGTTTAAAAATCGCAATTAACGATACTACCAGCGATTGAAAAACTCTATATTTTTCAATCAGAAAGCACCTTGTGTCCGATAAATAGTGTATATGAAAGACTATACGTTGTCAAAAGAGAAAATAGCTGAACTGGAAAAATTGCATCGTTGCCGGCAGAAAGACCTCCTCAATTAGCAGCCTTTTGTTTTTTTTTGATTTTATTTTGTCGTTCTGTTTAATTCTTTGGCAATTTTTTTGAAATACTCCAAAGACTGACGAATCTGGGGAACAGAATTCTCCCAGTTATATTCGTATTCGACAGAAAAAACCCCGCTGAAGTTCTGACGGTCAAGTTCGGCCAGCATAGCTTTGACATCACCTTTGCCGCTGCCCCACGGAACATCATGGGCCCTGCGGACGCCAAATTCATTTAAGTCTTTGAAGTGCAGGCTGATAATTCGACCCTCCAGCTTTCTCAGTGCCTCTACAGGATTAAGGCCCGATCGCATCCAATGGCCGGTATCCGCGCAGGACCCAATCCATTTGCCCCGGCCTCTGCAGACTTCCAACACCGTATCAGGGTTCCAGTAGCGAGAAGGCTTGGGGTGATTATGAACTGCGACCTTAATTCTATATTCTTCGCACAGCTTCTCAATCAAATCGAACGCTTCGGGCAACGGCTCTGAAACTATCGTCTCTATCCCCATATCGCGTGCAAAATCAAACACAGCCCGGCACCCGGCTTGGTCGTTCGGCAATCCCACCACGCCGTAATTGACCAGCTTCACCCCTGCCTGGGCAAGTTTGCGCTTTACCTTTTGTTTTGCCACCGGCGTAATGTCGGCGAACGTCAAATCGATTTCACTGCTTATCTTCTGACTCGGGTAGGCCTCGATATACTCAAGGCCGAGCGACGCCGTCTTATCAACTGCCTCGAAAAACGTGAATTTTCTAAACGTCCACGCCTGTATCGCCAGGCGCCAATCGCCACAATCGCCCATTACTGAATCAGCATCCTGCGACACCGGCTCCATCTGCCCACAGCCGCAGGTCTGCGCCAACAAAGCTAATGTTATAATCAATAATTTCGTTCTCATAATCCAAAACCTCCTTATTGTTTTTGCTCCTTTGGCTTTTTGCCCTTGTGAATTTGTTTCTGCCTCGCTCATCGCTTCGGCTTTTCAAAAAGTTATCTCCCCACCATTTTAACAATAATCGGTGGCAATTCAACTGAAAGCCCTGCGGCTTTGATTCATGATGCGTAAAGTGTATCGTGTAGAAAAGAGTCGAACCTGGTTCTCTCAAAATGAGAGAGTGGGTTTAACTCGTCTACGTAGGGGACCTACTTCGCCGCAGTAGAAAAAAATCAATCAAATGCGCTAGTTTTGTCAAAAATTCGGGTAAATTTTTGGGGTCAAGTTTGTTTTTCGGCTGTTATCGGGGATTTCCTTCAATCAAATGCGCAAGTGTTAAGATGGGTAAGGCAAAAAGCGTAAAAAAACAGAAGAAATCAGAGAAAATCGGTGGGTTTTTAAAGGAAAATCGGAAGAAATTCGGTGCTTTTGCAGATTCTCATTTTGAGAACATGCGCGTTTGATCGATGGTAAATCAACCATTTGCGCAAGGTTGTTGCTTTTTCGCAACACAGGTTTTAGAAAAATAGGGGTTTTTGGCATAAACAACGCAGAAAAATTTAACGATTTTGGTCTCGCAAAATGAGAACATGCGCAAATGATTGATCCCTTCGACTCTGCTCAGGACAGACAGGGCAGGCAGGACAAGCTTTGACTTCGCCTTCTGGCGGTTTATGTTTACTTTCTGGTACACATGGATAGTATTTTAACATATTATCGAATAAAAGTCAAGAGAAAAATGAGTTCGTTGCTTGTTGCTTGATGCTCGTGACTCGTATGTCGTATTGTGTGATGCGTATCGCGGGGGAAGAAATTTAGAATTGAGACTTTTTCCCGGAATTTACCGCAACAGTACCGACTCCGACCCTTCGACTGTGCTCACGGCAGGCGAGCTTTTTAGTGGCCCATTCTCGTCGGAACTGTTGCTCGGTTAGTCTTTATGCCGGGGTTTGGCGTTAAAGAAAAAAAGTACCGGATAAGAAAAAAGGGCTCCTGACCCCCTTTAATTTTCTAAGACAGGTATTGATAAGTGATTATTGGATTGAGATTGCCGCCCTTCGGCGCTGCTCGCAATGACAGTGTAAATACTTAACTTTGCCGGTGTTACTCGGTGACGGCCCAGGTGAAAATCCAGAGGACTACGGCTGTTATGACCATGAAGACGATAATCGAGCCGAAGAGCAGGCCGGCTTCCTTGATGAAGTTGGCGGTTGTGATTTTGGGCAGCTTAATGGCCTTGTAGCAGACAGCGATGGCTGCTGCCAAAGGCAGTACCCAGAGCACCGATTTGGGGTTGGTGCCGATTTGCTCAGGCGAGGTAAAGGAAGCTAATATAAAAATAGCATGCGAGAGCATATCAATCTCCGGTTTGCCGAATACGGCGCATGTGGGCCAGGTAAACAGCGTTGACAATGCACAAAAGATTTAGCAGGCCGGCGATACTTGTGTAAATCTGGCCGATGTCGTTTGGCCTGCCATAGACAGGATAGCCTCCGCCGGCGGTGTGATTGCCTATCAGTATCACCAGCGGCGAAGCCATGACCTGTGCGAGATACCAAAGCCACGATTCAACCGGGTCGATGACTCCTATCGAGCCGGCGTACAGCCCGAGAACAAAAATCAGCGATATAGTGACGAATAGAATAGCGGCCCGGGCCTTTTCTTTTATCAGATAATATCCGCCTCCCGGCACCAGCCATGACAGCAACCCGACGCTCAGCAGAAACAACGCGTGTTGTTCTTTCCTGTCCCGTGCCATTAAGCCCCTTCCCCGGATTCGGCTGACTGCTCGGTTTCTGTTTGCTCCAGGCCCTCATCGACCGCATGGAAGTTGGTGCGCGTGAGTATGTTTTGCGGGTTGAGATGCACCACCGCCATACTCTGCGACCGCACAAGGTTTTCCCGGAAAACCCGCAGTGCCTTGCTTTTTTCATACTCCTGTTTATCAGGACGTTTAATTGTAAGGCTCTTTAAGCAGTAGTACGTGACATCCGGCTTGAATTCCACAACCAGAGGTGCCGTTTCAAGCGTCTGGGTCCTTTCGGGCACAACAGAAGCCAGCTTGTCAATCAACAGATTGTTGCTCCTGGTCATATTGAGTATATATCGCGATAATGGATTGCCCTCTTCGTGAGCAGCCATGACACCCAGTTCCAGGCTCTTGATTCTGCGCATGCCCGCAAAATCCCGAATCGTGAAAACATCGGTCTTGTTTCCGCTCTCTTCTGTCCGGCCGTATTGTTCGTTGAATTTTTTAAGGGCGATGTCCCAGCCTTCGCTTTTGACCAGAGCGGCAAAGGCATTAGCTTTGCTTTTGGCAATCTTCATCGCCATAAGTTTCTTTAAGTCTTCGACCATTTTTTCTTTTACCGAGTAAATATCATCGGCGGCCTGTTGTTGGTTGGGGTCGAATTTAAGGCCTGCCTTGCTGAGGGTCAGGTCAATGTCTTCCGGCTCCCGCATCTTTTGTGCTTCTACAACACGCATCACCGCCATTATGCTCCCTCTGCCTTCGCTCAGTTCCGTCATATCCCGCAACAGTCCGATGTTTTCATACATCCTCGGCTTGGATACATCAAACGGGCCCAGTTCGCTTGTCCCCAACTCATCAATCGCGAATACCGCCTGAGGCAGTCTGACCGTATTAAAGCCGCTGCCTTTCAGATACAGAACGCCAAGATACCTGTTGTTCCGTATATCAAGGGCACTGAGAAGCCCGGTCTTACCAGTATACACCTTAACGCCATGTTTTTTGCTCAATTGCTCGGCTGCTGCTCCATAGTCACCTGCCAGTTCTTTAAACCGTTCGCTATCCAGGACCGCAATCTCTGTATATATGTTTTCCAGTGCCGCTTCGGTCAGTGACCTGGCTTCGATGAGTATAGTTTCTGCCTTGGTATTTATTCTCTGGCTCAGAAGCTGCTTTTTTATCGGCTCTGCCACCTCGGCATAGCTTCTATTCACTTCGATAAGCGCGGAGTTCGGGTCATTCGGGTCTGACAGCACCTGCTTGGTAAGTTCAGCGGCATGTCTGCGGTAATATTCTTCGGTTTCCTCAGCCGTAGGAGGTGTTACTATCTTTGAAATATCGTCAAGCCTGAGCACCATATATTCGAGCCTTACCTGCGCCGGCAGCGTATACCCCAGGCCCCATGGGTTTTCTTCGGTGACATCACCCACAAAGTATTTTTTATACTTGTTAAAATGCCTGTCCACCTCTTGTTCGGTCGGTTCGGGCTGCTCCCCGGTAAAAATATCCGGATTAAACTCTACGAATTCGAAGTCAAATGTCTCACCGTCCCAGACGGTCGTTTGCATTAATTGCAGGCCCGTAACATCTTCGGTAGAACACACCATCCTCGAGTAATCCAGCACCGCCAATAGTTTGGCGTATGCGTCCAGCATCTTTTCTTCCGGGATCCCGTACCGCTGCATAATGGCCCCGACCAGTTGCGAATATGTTGCCCCCGGAACAAGCTGCGGAATTGAGGCCCCAAGTTGAACACCTACATTCATGGTGGAGAGTTTAATTCCGACCCGTTCGGTTTCTTTTTTCAAAATCATCCAGTACATGAAATTCGGCATCGTCGGACTGTAGATGTCGTTGATTTGCTTATCGCTGATTTGATACTCGCCGCTCCTTATCAACTGTTTCATACGCCCTACTATTTGGGGCGAGGTTGTTCGGCTGGCAAACAGCAATTCACCCAACGCAAGGGCATGCATGTCCTGCAGATAGCCTGCTGCCGGGATGCTCACCCTCTGCAGCAGGACATCGGCCCCGAGCATCTTTAGAATCTCAAGTTCCAGCCGGGCCTCGTTCAAATCCGCCCGTGTTATCTTCTGGCCATCAAAGATATGAGCGACCGCGTCCCTCAGCCCCAGACTTTTTCGCCTTGAAAGCTGCTGGAGATACGAACCGCCTATAAAGCCGACCATTATAACGATGACGACTATCGCCATCATTTTCTTGTTGTTCTTGCGAAACCACCTGACTAAATTCATATCTACACTCCGATTTTGATACCATTACCCGGTTCTTCAAACCCAAAACTCTACAATATATATACTTACACAATATTTGCAAGAAAAATAGCTCTTCGGCTAAAAAGGCTGCGATTCGAATTCGCCCGCTGCCTTTTTATCCCCCCTGCCCTATCAGTTGGTTATTTTTAAAATGCATCTGTTCTGAGAAAAGCCGGGTTAAATGGCTGGTCTTGTCAGGTATCGCTGTTGATGTCAGCGCACAATTATTTTGATTGCTAACGGATGATGTGATAAAGTGGAGTGTGGTTTTATTTCATAAAAAAAGTAAACGAAAAGCAAGAAGGAGAAAACAAATCGCAATGAATAATAATAGCGGAGTTTCGCGTCGAACGTTTCTTGGCACGAGCGTGGTTGCAGCAACAGCAGGCCTGGCGGCAACAGGCCTTGCGGCAGAGAAGAACGAAGGGACCGCCGGCGAAGAGAAGATGCCGGATAATGTACTGGCATCAACCTATAAATCAGTTTCCGGCCATGATGTAACGTCCGATGCCGTTCATGCCGGTGAGGACAGCGGCTGCTCCTCATATCCGGTATACCAGGGCACGACGAATCAAGGTCGTTACACTCGCGACTCTAACCCGACGATTGACTCGGTTGAGACCAAGATCAAAGAGCTCGAGGGCGCGGAGTTCGGTGTTGCTTCTGCGTGCGGTATGGCAGCAATCAGTCAGACGCTGCTGACCTTCCTCAAGCAGGGCTCTCGGATGGTATACCATCGATGTCTCTATGATGGAACTATCGGCTTAGTTGATACGGTTCTGGAACCTGGTGGCATCGATTGTGTTTCAATCGATATGACTGACCTGGCACAATTGAAGAAGGCACTGTCAAAAAAGACAACCGTTGTATACTTCGAAGTACACAGCAATCCAACCCTCGATGTGGTTGACGTGGCAGCGGCAGTAAAGCTGGCCCATAGAGCCGAAGCTCTTGTTATCGTTGACAACACCTGGCTTACGCCCTACCTGATTCAGCCCCTTGCGATGGGTGCTGACATTGTAGTGCACAGCGCGACCAAGTATATGATGGGGCACGGCAACGGGCTTGTCGGCATCTCCTGCGGTTCACGCGAGCTGCTTAGACGTGTGAAGAAAACACGTTTGTATGTTGGGGGGATCATGGCACCATTCAATGCGTTCCTGCTTCATCAGGGATTGAAGACAATGCCCATGCGAATGGAGCGGCATTGCAGCAATGCAATGAAGGTTGCTGAATTCCTGAACGATCATCCAAAGATCAAGCGAGTCCGCTATCCCGGTCTTGCTAACGACCCCGGTCATGATGTTGCCGGTAAACAGTTAAAAGGGTTCGGCGGGATGCTTGGATTTGAAACGAAGAAGAAGTTTGACCTTGATGTGAAGTTATGTAAAAACTGGACCAGTTTGGGCGACGTTGAAACGTTAATCTCAACATACGGCGGTGATAAACGAAGGGGGATCCCTGACAACTACCGGCGAATGTCGGTTGGTATCGAGGATCCGGACGATATTATCGCGGATATGAAACAGGCACTGGATAAAGGCTAACAACGAAATTGACTTCATCGTCGGTATCCCGCCGAAAAGTCATTTCAGGTCGTTTCGCAAATATATTCAATAAGGAACAAGACTATGAGTCGTTATATTTTTGTCTGTCTGCTTATTTTATTATCCGGTATTTCTGCAGCTATGGCGGGTGATTGTGTGGTGGAGGCAGGCAGCGCCCGGTTCATGCCTTACGGCGGTGAAAAGAAAGATGATGGCGGGGTTTATTTTGAGCATTACGGCGGGGTCGGTGACTGGTTTCGTTTTGAAGGTGATGGCTCAAAGAGAAGCGTCACGGTTGTCGCAAAGGGAGAGCCAAGCGAATGGGGATACCCGCTGGTTCAAGTTCTGGTCGAAACATCGCAGGGCGAAGTAGTATTTGAAAAGAAGTTCCGTGTTTATTCATCTGATTATACTGACTATACGTTCAGCTTTGCCGCAGATAAAGGTGGTTACTTTGCGGTGGCTTTCTATTTGAAGGGGCGGTGGGAGTCGAACGGAAAAGAGCTTACAATCAAGCAGGTGCGTGTTGCCGACGCGGTTTTGGCAGGTCAAACGCCAGAAGCTGTGAGTATAAAGAGTCTTACAGATGAATCCATCAGCAAGAATCGAATGGGCGAACTTGTTATAAAAACCAGGCCCGGCGCGAAGGTCAAGGTTCGCCAAACGGGGCACGAGTTTAAGTTCGGAACGGCAATAGAGGCATGGATGTTCAAGGATGCTCCCGGTCGCTACACAGAAAAAGATATTGCAAGATATAAGAAGATATGTTTGGAGAATTTTAATGCCGTCACTCCTGCGGTCCTGTATTGGCATCGTACGGAGAGGGTGAAGAACAAGCCCGATTTTGCTATGGCAGACAAGATGTACGACTGGTGCGAGGATAATGGTCTGCCGATACGGGGGCACTGTATCTTCTGGGGCAGCAATATTAAGCGCCGGATGATGACCTGGGCCCATGATACGAATGATACAGAGCTTCGCGAGATGATAAAACGTAGAGCCAGAGAGGTGACCAGCAGGTATAAAGGACGTATAAAAGAATACGACCTTAATAATGAGATGGTGCATCATCGTTATTTCAGGAATCGGCTGGGTGACATCGTCAGGGACATGGCATATTCGGCAAAGCAGGGTGACCCGGACGCAGTATTGTATGTAAACGACTTCAACATATTTACGAATGATGCTTTGGACGAGTATGCTAAATCGATTAAAGATCTTCTTGATAGGGGTATACCTATCGGCGGCATCGGTATTCAGGGACACCTTGTCGGCCGTGTCGACTTTCGTCATATCTGGGGTGCCCTGGATACCCTGGCTCAGTTCGGTTTGCCGCTCAGGATCACCGAGATCGATATCGAAGTAGACGATCAGCAGTTGAAGGCAAAGGTTCTGGAAGAATTTTATCGAGTCTGTTTTGCACATCCTGCGGTAGTAGGTATCACGATGTGGGGATTTTGGGAGAGTACTCACTGGATCCCGAAGTCAGCGTTATGGCAAAAGGACTGGACGCCGTGGCCCGCAGCTCTTGCTTATCAGGGTCTTGTGCATGACGAATGGCGGACCAAGTGGGAGGGCTTTGCTGATGATGCGGGTTTGTGCCGTATACGTGCTTTTTATGGTTCTTATGTTATCGAAGCAGAAGGACGGCAGCAGACAGTTGAGTTTAGTAAAGCTGAAGGATGGAAACAGGTGGAGTTATAACTCAAACTGACCGTTTCTTCGAAACGGACCAGCTTGAGAGTCGTTAGTGAATAGTATTTAGTTGTTAGTCCGTGGAAACCGACTTTGTCGGCAATTGATTTAACTTGTTCTATAACGAGAGGTTAAACAAAATTTAGACTACAAATCGGTCAGTTTGAGATGTTACTAAGCAGCTTGCATCTTTTTCCCCCTGCCCGATAGCTTACGGCCGACTGTCCCGTAGTATCAAGACTAGGCGGCTTAGAGTTTTCTGTCAAGCTTTCTAAAACTCACAGCTTCTGCGATGTGTTCGGGGGCGATGTTTTCGACGCCTGCGAGGTCGGCTATCGTTCGGGCGAGTTTGCAGATTTTATCGTGGGCACGGGCCGAGAGGCCGAACTCGGTCATCGCCTGCTTGAGTAACATTTCACTGGCTGAGTCGAGCGGGCAGTATTTTTCAACCTGCTTGTGGGTCATTGTGGCATTGGTCATTATTTTGCCATCGCCAAAACGATTGTCCTGTATCGCTCTTGCCTTTACGACATCTGCGCGTATAGCGGCCGAGTCCAGCTGATTTGACTTCGAGCGAAGCTTTGTGAAAGTGACAGCCGGGACATCGATATGGATGTCGATTCTGTCGACCAACGGGCCTGATATTTTTGAGATGTAGCGTTCTATCTGGTTTGGTGTGCACTTGCATCTTCTGGCGTCAGAGCCGAAATAGCCGCACGGACATGGGTTCATGGCCGCGATGAGCATAAACTGGGCGGGAAACCTGACCGAGCCCTTAGCACGCGAGATGGTGATATAGCCCTCCTCTAACGGCTGGCGAATCATCTCAAGGACATTACGCGGGAACTCGGCAAATTCGTCAAGAAAAAGTATTCCGAAATGGGCAAGTGACAACTCACCTGGTCGGGGATTTGTTCCGCCCCCGATAAGGGCCGGGCCGCTGGCGGTGTGGTGCGGCATTCTCACGGGGCGCCTGGCCTGCAGGGCACAGCCCCTGTCCAACAGCCCCATCGCCGAATATATGCGAGTGGTCTCAAGTGATTCAGCCAGGCCCAGGTCGGGCAGGATGGTCGCCAGCCTCTGGGCCAGCATAGTCTTTCCGGCACCGGGCGGGCCAATCATCATAATATTGTGCGCGCCCGCAGCGGCAACAGTCAGAGCACGCTTGACGCTTTGCTGTCCCTTGACATCGGCGAAATCAACATCATATTTTGAAGCTACGTTGAAAAGCTGCTCGATATCAACAACTGTTGTTTCCAGCGGCAACCGGCCGGAAAGAAAGCCCAAAGCCTGAGACAATGAGCCCACGCCATAGGCCTCAATATCTTCAACGACGGCGGCCTCTTTGGCATTTTCCAGCGGGACAATCATCCTGGTAAAGCCGTTCGCGGCGGCGGTCATCGCCATGCTCAAAACCCCATTAACAGGTCGGACCCTGCCGTCAAGCGCGAGCTCGCCAACGATGAGGAAATCCTTCAGGACGGTGCTCGTGAAAACGCCTGCGCCAAGCAGCATTCCAAGTGCTATTGGCAGGTCAAAGGCAGGGCCTTCCTTCTTTATGTCCGCCGGCGCAAGATTGACTACAGATTGGGTTTTCGGGTACTTGAAGCCGGAATTGACTATCGCGCTTTTGACCCTTTCGGTGCTTTCTTTCACGGCGGTATCGGGCAGGCCCACGATAAGTGTCTTTTCAAATCCGCCCCGCGCAACGTCAACCTCGACCTCGCAAACAAAGCCTTCAATGCCAATCAGCGTGACACTGTGTAATCTCGCTAACATAAGTTTCCCCTCTTTTTGGAGTAAGAAGTGTATTCTAAAGAAAGCCTCAGCCGACCGCAAGTGATTTTAGTCGTCAAAAAGATAAATAGTTTTTCAAGAAAACGCCTTTCATAAATTATTGGCCTTGCAGCGAACAAAAGCGTAAAATAAAGGAAATACGAAACTGGCTACAAAAATTATCCGCTCAAAACACAGGCAGATTACTGCAGGGCCTGATGTTTTTTGCTTTGCTGTATTTGTACCTGTGGCTTGTGGTCCAGATGCGGCTTATCTATCACGGCGGGGGGACAATAACAACTTTTCCTGTATTTCTGCGAGGCTGGGAGTTTTTTTAGCAATTTTTGTCTTATCCGGGCGGCCTGGTCGAATATGCTTCGGCTTTTCTGGCACAGCTGTTCTATTATTCCTGGGCTGGCGCCGGTGTTGTGACATTACAAGC
>SDBV01009142.1_pt1 | contig 13220 bp, 11 predicted proteins | sample 2277081 | NCBI WGS metagenome assembly SDBV01 (sample SAMN10402039, study PRJNA504765) | marine sediment metagenome | isolation source: marine sediment core GS10_PC15, 223 cmbsf | place: Arctic Ocean: Southern Knipovich Ridge | collected 2010
TCTGCAATCGCCGGTGTGTCTTCTGTAGTAAACGGACTCTGCGACAGGGAATTGACTATATACTACAGGACAGATACCCTCTTCTTCCAATGGGACAGTGAAGATAATCAGATTTATATTACTGGACAGCCGGGTTATGTCTTTTCCGGCACATTTTACTTTGAAGAGGAGAGTTAAACTTTAGTGGATCCCATACTTGAAAGATTCAACAGACTGATAAAATCAATGTTTGTAGATACCGATGACATAGACTTTGGTTATGACGATTTATCAGGAACATCGGACAGTTACTTCGCAGAGGCATGGGACGAGCTTAACGAGTTTCTTTCCTCCCCTGATGGGAGTCCCCAAGGTAAAACAAGACGCAATAGCAGTGCCTCTTATATACCGGAACCTCCGGAAATGCTAAGATCTGATTACAATAATATGGGAGTCCCATTTGGAGCTGATTTTGAAATTACAAAAAAAGCCTATAAAAAACTGATTATAAAATACCATCCGGATATAAACAGTAATAACTCAGACGCATTGCACAGAGCCACAGAAAAATCTAAAAGTCTCAATATTTCGTATCAGAAAATAAAAGCCTGGGAACTTGCAAAGCAGGGTTGATCTATAATAAAAGTCAAAATGAGAATTGCTCTGTTGATTCCAGCAATTCTATTCATTAAGACCATATTCGTTTATTTTCCTATGTAGAGTCTTACGGCCTATCCCCAGGATCTCTGCAGTTCTGGTCTTATTGCCATTCTCATGAAAAAGTGTTGCCTTAATAATTTCTTTCTCGGCTTCATCCATACTTGTTCCAATAGAGATTCTTACAGCGCCCTCATCAGAACCGGAGCCTATAGATGAAGGCATATCGTCTACTGTAATCACAGAACCTTTACACATTACTACAGCACTTTCGAGACAGTTACGAAGTTCACGAATATTACCTGGCCAGCTATAATTATAAAGTGCCAATCTTGCCTTCTGATCTATACCATTTATTTTCTTTTCATTTTCCTCTGAGAACTCCTTTAGAAATGCAGCAGCCAGAAGCTCAATATCTTCCTTTCGATCTCTTAATGGAGGAACATGGATGTTTACTACATTTAAACGATAGAAAAGATCTTCCCGAAAATTACCTTTTTCTGTTTCTTCTTTTAAATCCTTGTTTGTGGCTGACAATATTCTGATATCAACCTCGATGGTTTCCTCTCCGCCAACCCGTTCAAATTTTTTCTCCTGTAGAACTCTAAGGAGCTTAATCTGAACTTGCTGAGATATTTCGCCTATCTCATCAAGAAATATTGTACTACCGTCAGAAACCTCAAACCGTCCCCTTTTTCTTGCAATTGCTCCAGTGAACGAGCCTTTCTCATGCCCAAAGAGTTCACTCTCCAACAGTGATTCAGCCAATGCGGCACAATGAACCTCTACCAGTTTTTTATCTTTCCTTGATGAGAGGTTGTGTATTGCATGAGCTACAAGTTCCTTACCAACCCCGCTCTCACCGGTTATAAGAACAGAAGCCTTTGTCTCTGCAACCTGTTCAATTATATCAAGAACCTTTCGCATAGGTGTGCTTTTCCCTATGATACTGGAAAATTTATTTCTCTTGCTTAGTTTATCGATCTCATTCTGTAATTCACGGTGCTGAAGAACCAGCTGCCTGCTTGAAAGGGCCCTTTTAACAAGTAAAGAAAGACGGTCAAGATTTACCGGTTTAGTCAGAAAATCAAAGGCACCGTCCCTCATAGCATTGACAGCAGATTCAATCGTACCATGACCGGTGAGTATAATTACAGGTACTGTAGGATTGGAAGCAGTAATTTTTTCCAACAGTTCATCACCTGACATTTCGGGCATTTTGAGATCGGATATTACGAGATCTATTTCATTGATATTGATCAGCTCTAATCCCTCTTTACCATTACCCGCAAGCAATATATTATAGCCATCCATTTCCAGAGAACGCCCTAATCCCTCTCTGATATTTTTTTCATCATCTACTACCAGGATATTAAAATTCAAATTTTACCCCTTCCAATCAAGAAGACGTTTATCTATCTGAGGAACAGGTAGATTTATAGTAAATGTTGTACCCTCGCCTTCTACTGATTCAAGTATTATATCACCACCATGTTCTTTTATTATTTTATAAACTACTGTTAATCCCAGACCAGAGCCAAATTGTTTTGTAGTAAAATAGGGTTCAAATATTTTAGACATATTCTCTTCTGAAATCCCCAATCCTGTATCACAAATATATAAATGGACAAATTCTTCATCTTTCACAGTCTTAAAATAGATAACCCCACCGTCAGGCATTGCAGCAACTGAGTTCTTTATAATATTAAGGAGAGCCTGCTTTATGTACTTTTCATCGATATCCAATTTTGGCAGATCTTGCTGAAAATCACAATCGATACTGACAGAAGCTTCTTCCAACTCAAATTTTACAAATTCGAGGAGATCTGAAATTACATCATTAATATCTGACATTTTCATAGTAGGGTTCATTGGTCGTACTGCAAACAAAAAATCTACAATTATATTATTAAGTCTTTCTACTTCCTCATTCAGTATCTCCAGATACTTTCCTGCTGTCTCCTCTTTCAGTTTACGATCCCTTTTCAAAGATTTCTGCATAAGCTGTATATGTATACCAATGGATCCAAGTGGATTTTTTATCTCATGAGCAACTCCAGCTGCAAGGGTAGTAAGAGAAGCAAGATTTTCCGCCCGTCTCAGCCGACCATCTCTTTTTTTTCTTTCTGTAATATCTGATACATGAAGAAGATTTCCCTGTATAGAACCATCCCTTACAACAGGCATTATGTCCAACCAGAGAGTCTTTGTAATTCCTCCAATTTTTATTGTGAACTCCTCTTCACTAACCTTCTCTGCATTTACAAGTGATTGTTCTACAAAATCAGCAATATCCTTATCATCTATTACTTTCCATATAATTGAATCTTCCAGATCACCTGAAAAGAAGGGAATCAAGCGCTCTGATCGTCGATTATGAAATATTAATTTATTTTTCGTATCTGTAACCAGGATACCGTCGGTCATTGAATTAAGAACTACTTCCAAAAGTTCATTTTCCATGGTTAAATCTTTTAGGAGATCACGAATTTGATCAATGCCCAGCTTGTCAAACTTTTTTAGTGCCTTCTGAAAAAATTTTCTCAAACTGTTTCCCTCATTTCATATAACAGTGTTTCAAAAAGAAGTTTTGTATTTTGATTATAGGTTGTTTTGTTTGACATAGTTTTATGTATTAGCCTATTCCAATCTTCAAGAATGTTCACAGATATACGGGACTCAACACCCGAATATTCTTTAATTCTTTCCTGTAAGAGAAATAACATCTCTTCCAGGAATGCCTTTAAGACATTATTTTCATTTATGATATCCAGAACTTCTGAAAATTCATCAGTATCAATCACATTTCCTTTTATCAAAATATCAATAGACTTATTCGCATATTGACGCAGTATGCTAAGATTAATACCCTTCATACCCATAAAATAGTCTCTAAGGTTTCTATACTCATCAGAATCGTCTTTGAAAATTCTTTTAAGAATATTTTTATCTTCAGCATCAGATCTGGAACGAAAATTATAGGGTCTGACACGGGAAAGAATAGTAGGAATAATCTTATTTTTTCTGCTGCTTATTAGAATAAAATAAACTGATGCTGGTGGTTCTTCAATTATTTTTAGCAGTGCATTCCGGGAGGCTTCCCCCATACTATCGGCGCCTTCAATAATTATTACTTTGGCAGGGTCGGAAAATGTTGTATGGGACCAATAGGTAATATTGCGAATATGATTGATAGGTATATTGTCACCACTGATATACTCAGCAATCTTTCTACTGATTTTTCCAGCATCATTCAGCAATTTGTCAAGTTTTTCAGGATCAGGAAGCTCTATACCCGGATGTACCTTTTCGATAATTACTTCAATTTTTTCCAATTCAGCACCAAGCCCTTTCAGCTTGTTTTCCTGACCCTCCCAAATATGCTGATCAAATCTCCTTGTAAGCTTCCGTACCGCTCTGACAAACTGATATTGACCAGTGGTCTGACGATTCCTTCTAAGCACATCAGCACAGGCTTCTATTTCTTCAAGGAAATATCGACTTCCCAGCATAACAGTAGCTGGCGCATCGAGAACTCTATGCTGTTCACATGAAGAACATCTACACCCCCACTCTCCATCCTGTTCACAGGAGATAACTCTGGCAAGTTCCAGGGCAGCTGTCAGCTTACCTGTATATATATCTCCGTAAAACAATAATGATGAGGGGAGTTTATTTGTCTTAATGTCTTCCTTTAAAGTATTTACAATTTCCGGGTGATTTAAAATATTTTCAAACACGTCTAAGCCTGCATCCCTTCTTCTATGATTTTTGTTCCTATGGGAATTATTTTATCTGCAATGAAGGCAGCAAAACTATTTTCAAACAGATTTTCGATACTTACAATAGGTTGAGCTCTTAAAATGAAAACAAGAATTACAATAAGCAGAAAACCTTCAAGAAGACCCAGAAAAAACCCCAGTGCCTGATCAAGCTTTTCCAACTGTACCTTTTCTACCAGAGTATTCAAAGAACTCTCAAAGATTTTTATTATAAGATAACTGACTAAAAAGAGTCCAAGAAAAGCTATAATCGTGTTCCATAACGACTCCCCTATATATCTCTGCAGCAGTATGGAAACAGGATGTGTAAAAACAACAGCTATTATTATCCCCACTATAAGCGATGCCATAGACATTATTTCAGCAATAAACCCCCTAAAGGTGCCTCTAACTGCCAGAATCAGTAGTATTATTAAACTTACAATGTCAAATGCAACGATATTCACAAACTATCTCCTAATTTCTATATTATCAAACTTACGATTTGCTCTGCACTATCCCGGTTGCATAGTATTCTAGCATTTTTTTCCAATTCCTTTATAATATTTTTTGTACCTAAAATTCTTCTTATTTCTGATAAAAGACCAGATGGATTTAAATTATCACCCTTTAGTACAACTGCAGCTCCATGAGCTTCGAAATAATCTGCATTTCTTACCTGATCACCCCTGGAACTACCAGCCCCGAGGGGAATCAATATTGCCGGTTTAGCTCTTACTCCATTTTCCCAAAGAGTGCCTGCTCCTGCCCTGGATACAACCAGATCAGCAGCAGCAAGAATATCGGGGAATTCATCATTAAAAAAAGCCTTTGTAACATAATCCTTTTCCATCGACTTTTTAAATGTCAGAGCACCCATCTGATGTATTACAAAATAATCAGTAGTAAGCTCTCCAATAATCTCTTCAATCAATTTATTAATCTCTAATGCTCCCTGACTCCCACCCAGAATAAGAATCATCTTTTTATCCACAGGAATATTAAAAAGATCTCTTCCTTTTTCTATTTTACCTTCATGAATTTCCTTTCGCACAGGATTTCCTGTTACCAGTACCTTCTGGCCGGCGCGACTCTTCTTCCATGCTTCCGCTGTCTCATTATAAGCAAAGAGCATAGTGTCGGAAAAACGGCCGTTAATCCTGGTGGCAAGTCCCGGGTCGAGATCTGACTCATGGGAAATAACAGATATCCTTAGTACACGTGCAGCAAGAACAGGAGGAACCGAAACAAATCCGCCTTTAGAAAAAACAAGATCCGCTTTTAGTTTCTTAAGGATAATAATTGATACAATAAAACCGGCAACGATTTTAAAAAGATCTACAAAATTATTTATTGAAAAATAACGTCTCAGTTTACCTGCAGGAATTGAATAGAATGGAATATCAAACCTTTCCAGAATGTCTTTCTCCAGACCCAGACGACTACCAATCCAGTAAATACTTATGGAACTATCAGTTGTTTCTTCTAACAGTTTCTCTGCTACTGCAATACCGGGAAACACATGTCCACCGGTACCACCGCCAGTAAAAACCACACTCTGTTTTCTCATGATCATAGATTAACACATTGATAATTATTTTTATAGACAGATTGATAAATATAAGTATACTGGTTTTTTAGGATATATAATGACTAATATAACAGTAATACTATTTATACTATTAACAGCTATAACTGGACTTAACGCCCAGGAAAACCTTAATACATCATACAGCAATATATTTGAATATAAAGATGACATAGCTCCCTTTGTTTCTGTAGAGGAGCTATTAAACAATCCTACCAGAATTGAATCTTATATCAATCCAGAAAAGAAAGACGGTGTAAAGGTACTTGATTCTCTTACCGATTTCCATGCTGTTTATGATATACCAATGCACAAACTGATTAAGTTGGTCCTGGACCTCGAAAATGAACAGAATGTTTTCCCAAGAATGATCTATACGGCAGACCTAAACCCAGATGATCCGCCGTGGTCCCCCCACCTGCAGGAAGCGATTATGTCATTTAAACTGGGCATGATAGGAAGCGAGTACCATTCTATTTTTTACAAAATACCGGAACTTAGGGAAGATGGATCATTCCTTATTAAGTGGAATCTATATGAATCAATCGACGGCAATTTCGATTTTGTTTTTGGTTCATGGTATATGAAAGAAATTTTTGCTGATGGTCGGAAGTATACTTATGTCCGCAATTTCGCTCACTACGGAATAGCCGATTACCCTACCTATGTTATGATAGCCATAAAAATAGGAGGGGGGAAAGATAGCAAAGCATTTTTACATTCCCTGCGGAATGCAGCAGAATAAATTAGATTACAAGCAACCAGCCCTAAAAATATTATAACAGAGAAGATATCTTCGCAGCTACAGTTTCCATGGCAAGTATCGAATTGATCTTATCTCTTAATTCTTTTTCGGATTCATGGAGAACCATCACGACATCCATTTCTTTGTATGGAGCAGTAACAGCGACTATCTCATTCTGAAAGTATTTGCGGGATAAGTACTCGCCTACCTGTTTGTCTGTAATAATTCCATCAACCTGCTTCCATATAAGTTTACTTAAACCTTCAATATCATTAGTAACAGAAACTATCTCACAATCATATTTTTTGAGTTCTTCTATAACATACGAACCTTTCTGAGCTGCTATTTTTTTCCCGTTCATAAAGTCCAGAGGTAGAAGTTCACTACCGCTTTGTGAGTCTGTATGGACAAATGCAACTGGTTTAAAAACCGAATAAGGACTGGTAGCAATTACCGGTTTGTTTGCAAGAAAGTCATTTGGCCAGCCTACGTTAAGAACTATCCTGATTTCTCCATTTAGAAGACCATCAGTAATAGTAACAAACTGGTCAGGTTGGAAGTATAGATTTAATCCAAGTTTTTCACTTATAATACGCATGATATCCACACTCAATCCGGACGATACTCCATCTTTAATGAATACCCATGGCGGATATGCAACATCATGGCCTACTCTTACGTACTGGCTCAGATTATCAAGTGCACCCATATCTCTTAATAAATCCTGCTGAAGCTCTACAATATTTTTACTGTCATTATCCTGATTCTTCATCAAATTGATAATATCATCCTGATACTTCAAATTATTGATTATATGTTTTGAACTTGAATTTAAAAGAGTATAGGATTTACTAAGCTGCCCGACATAATGATAAATGCGATCGGTATTAACAGACTGACTTCTAACTGATTCAGCAATATTATTCATATTGCTGTCTATACGGGAAAGAGATTCAGACGTAACAGACAAATCCCTCCTTGTCAATTCAACCTTGTCATTTAGACTGTTACTAATTTCTTCATATACAATTAAATTACTTTCAGATGAGCTTATATTTTTTTCAAGGGTTTTTAACAAACGGGAAATATCATTTGTAAGATTTTTACTCTGTTCAGCAAGTTTTTTCACTTCATCAGAGACAACCTTAAAACCTTTACCGTGTTCACCAGCTCTGGCAGCCTCTATAGCGGCGTTTATTGATAAGAGGTTTGTTAGTTCTGATATATCTGCAATGGCGTGTATTGTATCACGAATTTTTAATGTAGCCTGCTGGACATCTGCAAAAACCGATTTAAAACTTCTAAACTGCTCCCCCATTTGCTTGAGACCGTTCAGAAAGTCAACCATTATTGCTGATGTCTGATCAAATGAGTTATTTCCATTTTGCAGCTCTTTCAGTGAATCTTCTACATTTCCTACAATAAGTTCAGAAGTAGCCGCAATATCTTTTAATTTTGAATGAATAGTGGCTACATCAGAATCACTGGTGGCAGCCGAGTCGATCATTTCATGGACATATGCACTGTTCAGGTTTGCAACAGAAAAGAGATCCCACACATTTCCGGCAATTTCCTGCTGAAGTTTACCGGATGCCTCCAGCAATCCCGACATCTTCTTCTTAATTTTATCATCCATAATTAATCTCCCCGGATACAATATCAAATTATACTGTCTGTGAAAAGACTAATAAGTCTATTTTATCTAAAATCTCCCAGTTTGTCGGCCTATATTCGTTCGGTTACAAAGTCTCCTACTTCAGATGTTGAGAATCCCATTCTACCGGCAGAAAGGCTCTTTATTTTATTTCCTGTAACAGACATAACGGCTTCTTCAATTGTCCTGGCAGCCTCTGTCTCTCCCAGAGTATCAAGCATCATGGCACCGGCAACTATTGAAGCTAAAGGATTAATAACTCCCTGGCCAGTATATTTCGGTGCAGATCCTCCAATTGGTTCAAACATACCTACACCCTCAGGGTTAATATTACCACCTGCTGCAATGCCCATACCACCCTGAGTAATGGCACCAAGATCTGTTATAATGTCTCCAAACATATTTGTAGTAACCAGAACATCAAACCATTCAGGACTCTTTACCATCCACATACATGTAGCATCCACGTGGTAGTACTCTCTTTTCACATCCGGATAATCTTTCTTACCCATCTCATGAAAGGCTCTTTCCCAGAGGTCAAATACATGAGTTAGTACATTGGTTTTACCAACAAGGCCAAGGGTATTTTCACTTCCAACACCACGTGCTTTTTTACCATGTGATCTTGTATATTCAAAGGCATATCGCAAGCATCTGTCTACCTGAAATCTATTATACACCATGCTTTGAACTGCGACTTCATTAGGAGTTCCTATCATTGAATTACCACCAGTACCTGTGTAGATACCTCCAGTGTTTTCTCTTACTACAACATAATCGATATCTTTTGGACCTTTACCTTTAAGAGGTGTTTCAACACCAGGATACAACTTAACAGGTCGAAGATTGATATACTGATCCAGTTCAAACCTGAGCCTAAGGAGTATGCCTTTTTCCAATATACCCGGCTTGACATCAGGATGACCGATGGCACCCAGAAAAATAGAATCAAACTGTCTTAGATCATCTGCGGCTGAATCCGGTAGGACTTCTCCTGTTTTGATGTATCTGTCTCCACCAAAATCGAACTCTGTAAAATCAAGCTTGAATCCATATTTATCAGCAGCTGCGACAAGAACTTTTTTCCCTTCAACTACAACTTCCGGTCCTGTACCATCACCAGGTAATACTGCGATTCTATAATTCTTTCCCATTTATCTCTCCTAAGGTTGCATAGGCGAGCAGCAACGAAGTTGCGACCAGCCTGAGTTATTTTACTAACATTTTATTGTGACTAGAAGCTATGGTATTTTGCTTTTTAAGTCAACGCCCGAAATAATATACAAAGAATCAATAATGTACGATTGACATAGTAGGGACTACAGGTCTATCATTAAGATGTCGTGGGGTGGTTTGTTATTCAAGCCTGAGAATAAACCCGTTGAACCTGATCCGGATAATGCCGGCGAAGGGAGCGAGACACTATTCAACCCACATTCCAAATTTTTCACTATGGAGTGTATCATGCGTAAATTTTCTGCAATTTTTTTTGTAATTGCCATCATTGGCATATCAATCTTTTCATTCTACAGCAACCGACGCCCTGATGAAGGAACAGGCCTTACCATATATGCCTATGATTCTTTTGTTTCAGAATGGGGACCCGGACCAGTGGTAATCCCTGCATTTGAAGAGGAATATGGTATAAAAGTTTCAATTGTTTCGGTCGGCGACGCGGGACAGGTGCTTCAGAAGGCTATTCTTGAAAAAAACGATGTAAAGGCAGATCTCATAATAGGAATAGACAATAATCTCCTGGCCAGGGCTCTGGAAGAGGATATTCTGGAACCATATGAGTCCGTAAACTTGCGTAAAATACCTGATGATCTTATATTTGACAGTACCTTAAGCTTAACGCCATTCGATTACGGTTACTTCTCCATTATCTATGATTCTGAAAAGATAGATGTCCCTCCGGCTTCCCTTTCCGATCTGCTGAAGGAAGAATACTCAAAATCCATCATTCTAATGGACCCCAGAACTTCCAGCCCGGGGGTGGGGTTTCTTTTATGGACTGTAAGCGAGTTTGGCGAAGATTACAAGGATTACTGGAAGAAACTCGCCTCATCCATACTCACAATTACAGATGGATGGGATTCAGGATACGGACTTTTCACCCAGGGAGAGGCCCCGATGGTGCTGAGTTATACGACAAGTCCGGCATACCATGTTGAATATGAGGAGACTGAAAGATACAAGGCGGCTGTTTTTAATAACGGTCATTATATGCAGATAGAGGGAATCGGGATTCTGAAGAACGCTCCCAACAGAAAAGCGGCTGAGCTGTTCATCGATTTTGCCCTTGAAGAAAAATTCCAGTCTGCAATCCCCCTGACAAACTGGATGTACCCGGTCCGTACGGATCTGCCTTTGCCCGATTCCTTCAGTTTTGCGCCCAAGCCGCCGGTGAGCCTTATAATTCCGGCAGCAGAGATTGAAAAGAATATGCAGGACTGGATCACCGGCTGGGCTGATGCTGTTACAGAATAGAACGACCTTAACTTCCTTCAATCCTCCCGGGAAAGTGTTTTTTATACTGGCAGCCGGAAGTTTTCTTCTTGTCTTTTTCTACATTCCCCTTTTCCTTGTTCTCAAAACAGCTTTTGTTTCGGGGGAAGGGGGCTTCTCCCTTGACAATATAATAGGGGCTGCCGCTTCCCCCTATAACCGTAGAATTATACTTTTCACTCTGACCCAGGCTGCTTTGAGTACGGTTTTTTCAGTCCTTCTCGGCCTTCCAGGCGCATGGCTTTTAGCGAACAGGGATTTCCCTGGAAAAAGACTAATAAAAGCCGTTTCAACAGTTCCCTTTGTACTTCCCTCAATACTTGTTGTCCTTGGATTTGTGATATTCTTCGGCAATAACGGGTTTCTGAACAGGATATTGATGGACTTGACAAATATTAAAGAACCACCTCTAAAAATACTATATACATTAAATGCCATAATCCTGGCTCACGGATTCTACAATTTCCCCATAGTAATCAGGATCGTGTCCTCCCTGTGGGAGAAGCTTGATCCCTCTGTCTCAAATGCAGCGAGGTCCCTTGGGGCCAGAAAAATCAGACTCTTTTTTACGGTCACCCTGCCTCAGATAATGCCTGCCATACTGGCAGCCTCATCGCTGATTTTTATTTTCTGTTTTACAAGTTTTGCGATTATTCTTGTCCTGGGGGGAGGGCCTGCCTATACTACTCTGGAAGTGGAAATCTACCGGCAGGCCAGAATTGCCCTCAACATGGAAGCAGCCGCAGCGTTGGCTGTCACAGGGATTATTATAACCCTTGTTATCATGTATATAAATGTACACTTTCAGACTGCCCTGGCATATAAAGAGAATATTCTTCCAAAGAGCCCGGCTGATCGCACTAACCGGCGTTTTTCAAAATCCGGCTATGCCTGGGTTGTTCTTTATGTTCTGATCATTCTGGTACTTGTGGCGGCTCCGGTTTTATCGGTAGTAATTAAATCTTTCATACAGCCTGCTGTCCGTGGGGGAAATAGTGCTTTTAGCATTACTTCATATACCGGTCTCTTCGGGGGGACTTTAAAAAACTACGGCTCAACAATTATCAGGGCAATTCGAAACTCGATATTCTTCGCCTCCCTTACTGTTATTTTTTCCATTCCGGTAGGAACGTTTATCAGTTACCTGACAGCAAGGGGGAACACAAGGGGGCCATCACGGCTCATTGACACTATCCTGATGATGCCTCTTACTGTTTCATCAGTAATAATCGGCTTCGGTTATTTAAGGATGATGATGAATCTTCCGGAACAGATCAAATCGTCACCTTTCCTCATTATCATGGCTCATACAGTAATTGCCTACCCTTTTGTCGTAAGATCGGTAACTTCTGTTCTGGGAAAACTGAAACCGGAACTGACGCATGCAGCAATGAGCCTGGGGGCTGCGCCATGGAAGGTTTTTCTCTCTATAGAGCTTCCTCTGATAAAATCAGCAATTTTTGCCGGAGCGGCTTTTTCATTTGCAATCTCAATAGGTGAGATCAATGCGACTATACTGCTTGCATCCCGGGACACAGTTACAATTCCAATTGCAATGTACAGATTGATCAGTTCATATAACTTCTATGGTGCGTGCGCCCTTGGATCAATCCTGATAATCCTTACAATCGGCGCCTTTTTATTAATGGATTATTTCGGATCTGAAGAAACAACAGGAGGGTTTTGATTGGGGGTTATATTAAAAGGTATAAAAAAGAGCTTTAAAGATTTTAATATAGATGTTGATCTTACAATAAATAAAGGTGAACTTGTTACACTTTTAGGCCCTTCAGGATGCGGAAAGACCACGACGATTCAGCTTATTTCGGGGATACTTAATCCCGATTCAGGGGATGTAATTATTAACAGTAAAAAGGTTACAGATCTTCCTGTCTGGTTAAGAGATATAGGGATAGTATTTCAGGATTATGCACTCTTCCCTCACATGAATGTGAAAGACAATATCGGTTACGGATTAAAAACACGAAAGAAAGAAAGAGGTTTGATTGTCAAAAAAGTTTCCGGGATGCTTGAACTTGTACATCTATCAGGATACGGAGAGAGAGATATAGGTTCACTGTCAGGTGGCGAGAAACAGCGTACGGCATTGGCCCGGGCGCTTGCACCCTCTCCGGAGTTGCTCCTGCTGGATGAGCCGCTCAGTGCTCTGGATGCCAGACTCCGAACAATTCTAAAGAAGGAAATACGCAGTATACAGCAGGAACTCGGCATTACAACTATATATGTTACTCATGATCAGGAGGAAGCCCTCTCAATTAGTGATCGGATAGTACTTATGAATAACGGCAGGATTGAGCAGGTAGGAAC
>SDBV01009143.1_pt1 | contig 13218 bp, 11 predicted proteins | sample 2277081 | NCBI WGS metagenome assembly SDBV01 (sample SAMN10402039, study PRJNA504765) | marine sediment metagenome | isolation source: marine sediment core GS10_PC15, 223 cmbsf | place: Arctic Ocean: Southern Knipovich Ridge | collected 2010
CACATAATCATCATCCACCGTTTCATTGGTAAAGGCATCTCTGGTAACTAGTATGCCATACAGGTCAACATCAGCAGACGCACAAGTAAAGGCAAACGGTATGCCCGAAGTGGGGGATGAGGGGATAGCCAGAGTATCAGAGTTCCCTGCTCCCAATGACTCAAGGGCTGGGAAATCTATCTTACCAAGGTAGTTAGGCCTATCAGTGTCAGATGGCCCTGTATTAGTTACATTGTCTCTTAGTTCGCTGGTTGGGGTTGCGTCAAAAAGGAGAAGTGTCAGCCTGTGCGCCTGTGCCGTAGTTTCACAGGTTATTTGAGCCTTTGTGATATACCCATTACCGCCGTTACGAGAGACCACATCCGCGAAATTCCAAACAACGCCCGTGGAGGCGCTACTACATAGTACGTCATTAATCCCATAGTTGTCTGCCGCTGCAACTGCCTGAGTATCAGTAACTTCCCTTATCGCCCCACTGAAACCCTTTAACACCCAAGTAGTCCCGTCTGCCGTAAAGTAAAGTTCCCCAGTATCCGTTTCAAAAAAGGTAGAACCATTACCAACCTCACCTGGGAATGAAGCCTTTGTGGGTTTAGTGTCTGAGGACAATCCTGTCCACCTGCCTGCTGTTCTAGCTACTTGTAATACTGCCATTTGAATACCTCCTTCTTTTTCAGGTTATTCTTCTTGATTTTGGTTTACGAGCCAGTTCTTCCAATTCCGCTTCGGTCATAGAGTCATACATATCTTTAGCCGCACCCTTAAGTTCGGATACGGGCGTATCCCCCCTTTTAGCCGATAACGCTAACCCCGCTGCCCTTCTTTGGTCTTCACTTACTGCTGGCATATTATCCTCCTACTGTTTCGGCTGCTTTTCTTAAGAACCGTTCGGCATGTGCTGGGGACATGTTCTCAATCTGTAGGGCATACCTTGCCCGAAGCGGGTCGTGTTTCTCGCTACAGGCTTTGGTATGAAAGTGAAAGCCCCTTGCCGGTCGTTCCTTTTTACAATGTGGGCATAGTTTAGTTGTCATCTTGCATCCCCCATTTCTGCTAACTCATCGTTACTTCTGGCATACCCCGATGTAAAACCCTCGCCATCCTTACGGCTGAAGTGTGGGATGTGGGGGTAATAAGACGGAACAGACATAACCCTCTCTGCCTTGCTACCGCACTCAGGGCATTTAGTATTGTCGGTTTGTTCCATACCCCTCAGTTCCTCAAACTTCTCTTTACATTTAGGGCAGGTATACTCATATAGAGCCATTATTTCTTATCCTTCTTTTAGGGGTGATGGGTCATCCACTACTTGTTTCCTAGATAATATCGTTCCATCACCACCAACTACCGTGAACCAGTCAGCTACTAACACCCTACCCCACTTAGAAATTTTTAGCTTAGGCATCTTGCCACACTCGCAAGTTACATTATACCTATTCTCTATACTCCTAAGTACCTCAAACTTTTCTCCACACTCACACTCAAATTCATATAAAGGCATTATTCCCCCAAGGGGGAGCAGTTCCCCACTCCCCCTCATGCATCACTATTCGGATTCAGTAGTCTTGTCGGGTTTCCCCTTCAACCTAGCCTTGAGTTCTTTTACGCTCTTGGCATCGTTATAGGGTATTCCCTTATCCCTACACTTATCCTGCAAGTCCGAGAACTCATACACGTTTACTACTTTCTCTGGCATTTATTACCTCCTTATTGTAGAATTGTTAGCCAAACCGCCACGCCAATACCAGCGACAGTTCCAGCACCAGAAGCACCTGAACTCTTAGTTGAGGAGTAGGTGTGTCCTACAATTTGATAATTGCCAGTATAGTTACTACCAATCTGTGCTGTGACACCATCCGCTGGTTGATTAGTAGTACCAGCCGTAGAAAAGACAGGAATAGAGTAGGTAGAGTCACCTTCAAACGGACCATTGGCAGCTATCATGTTGTGCGGTCCACCAGTCTGTAGCCACAAGTAGCTACTAGCAACAGTAGTGCAAACCAAGTAACCTATAGTCATACCATAAGGCCCATTAGTAGGATGCCGACAAACTGAGTAGGGGTGCTCAGTGAGAACGACATGGTCACTAGTAGCCATATCAACAGGCAATGTGCCATCAAGAGTCATGGTAGTCAGGTTGCTAGATGTCACTGTGTTGGATATGATTTGGAAAGAGCTATACCTGCCAACAGTCTGTCTATTACCAGTAGACTTCTTAATACCAATGAAGCCACCAGCATAGGAATTAACAAGACCGCTAGTCCCCAAGTCCACAATGATTGTACTCTCACCAGATGTTCCCGAAGAAACCCCAGCAGAGATATCATTGAATGTTGAAGCTGACTCCATACCGTAGCCTGCACCAATGGCTTGAGTGCCACCCTCTCCATAGTAGGTAGCATCTGTTAAGCTATGGACAAAGGTTCTTATACCAATCCTATAGATAGTACCCGTGGGATAATTCTGGTCTGTACCAATAGCATTGACATCAGGTATAGCCAAGTTACCCCACTTATCATTCCCCCCTTCCCAAGGGGGCATATAGATAGTTCCCCCATTTACAACCCTCAAGTCGTGGTTTATATTTATAGTCATTTTTCTTCTTTCCTTTAAATTTATTTGGGGGTGATTTGTTTAGGCTCACCCCTGGGCCTCCTATTACTGATTAACTTCTTGAATGATTCCGCCCAATGGAGTGTGATGGCTTCTGTGGCAGTTAGGACAGAGAAACTCTAGGTTCTCTAGTTCATTATTACTGTGGTCTCCATCCTTATGATGTAAATCACAATATCCTACCCAATCGCACCGCTCACACTCAAGAGGGTTCTTGTCTTCAAAAAGTTGAGTTGATATGACCCCATACCTAAGCAGTCTGTTTCTGCAACTGTGGCAAAGCGCTCTATTGTAGGGTGTGCCATCTGATTGATAACTCACCGCTGCTGGTAAGCCACAAATCTTGCATACTTTCCTTTCTGATTTTGGTCGAGACATATCATTCCTTGGCTCAGCTTTAGCCTACTATTTGGGCATCCTCGTCAATGCTGTGGATGACCGCCGTTGCTTTCGAACTACCCTGTGCCAGACAAGCATAGGCAACCAGCCTGATACCCCCAGCATCGTAGTCTTCCAGGTCGTCCAGCTCGACCATCTTGAAGAAGTTCATCCCGCCGGTGTTTCCACCTGTGCAGAGACTGAGACCCCCATCAATGATTGAGCCGAATCGAATAGCCCAGATACTTGAATAACCGCTGTCATTCCCAGGGTCTTTGTCAACCGTATTATTGGTTTCATCCAGTAGGAAATCTGAGATAACAACTGGCACTCCATCGAAGAAGTCTACCCTTTTGCCAATGTCGGCTGGTGTATGAGTTGTGCCGCTGGAAGTAGCACTGGATAAAACAATGCCCTTCTCATAAGCGACAGCGCTAAGAGTGTTCCGCATCGTCCGAGTCATCAAAAGGATACTCGGTCTGGGTCTTACCTGGTCAATCAGTTCACGCATAACCTTCAGGGTGACAGCTCCTATAGCCATGTCATAAGCCTGTGGATTCCCTGAAGCCCACGTCTCACCACCCGCAATATCTGCAGGGAGCATCCGACCGATACCATCGAACTCCGCTGAATCAGAACCATTATTACCGTATATAAACTTGTCCTCAAGGGTTCTCATTACGCCCTTTTGGAGTGAAGACAGTATAATGGTTCTGTAGTCGTTGGGGGTCTTATAGGTATCCATCATAAATGCGTCTAGGATATCCTGTCGGGCTATGGTGCGTAGCGTTGCTTCAACCTGCGTGAAGTTCACATCAGCTGTCCAAGGTATCTGCTCATGAATGTCGTAAAAGGCCCCTGAAGGCAGGGTGCTCTCACGGTTATAGAGAAGAGATTTAGAATTTATAACCGTAACTGGGAGTAGCCCCAGCAACTGCCCCGTTTCATAGGTCTCCTGAACGACCCCAGCAAGCAGTTCGCTACGGACTAGCTTCTGTGCTTCTGCTAAACTTTCAAAATGGCCTACTATAGCCATAATTTATTCCTCCTTTTATGTCTTGTGTACTGTGTCCCAACCAGACCTCATCTTAGCTTTGCCTGTTTTGGGACTGCCTCCTGCCCCTACCGTCACACCACTGTCAGTCTTTAAAGACGGTTTAGGGTCGCCCACTTTGGGTAAGCCCTTAGCTTCTGCCTCTATCGCTTCGTTAGAACCATCCGTGAGTTTGGCTAATTTAGCCAAGAGTTTAGGGTCAACGCCAAGGCGAGTAGCTATCTCACGGGCGTTGCGCTCCTTCGTGGAATCACTCTCTTTCTTCTCAGACGCAGTGACCTTAGTCTCTCTTTCACTCAGTTCAGTTCTTTCTTTAGCAAGGTTGGCTTTCTCAGTTCTCTGCCTGATTCTTTCGTTGACTGATTTCAGGGCATCGGCATCGTCATGAACAGCCACTCGTTCGGCCTCATCCCTGTGTTCTTGCCACAGGTCGCGTTCTTCTTTTACCTTTACTCTTACGCTCTGAGCAGTCTCCAAGATACCCTTCGCCTCAACTTTCATATCAGCTATGGTCTTGGCCTCCCTACCCGCAGCAGACAGTGCATCCTCTATCGCCTTCTTCTGTGTGTCCTCGGTGTAAGTTTGGGGTGTTTCTGAAGTTCCTTTTGGTTCGCTAGGAGAGTCCCCACTTGGGGAAGAGTCCTTGCGTTCTTCGGTTCCGTCCATGATTTAGTTTTTCTCCTTTTTATTTTATTGTAGTTTTTCTAACCGTTCTAAAGTTTCAGCAATATCTATTGATAGTTGGTCGGGCCGTGATATATCAGCTTTCTCATCACCCCTGTTCCCTAGCGGCTTGTAACCCAATGCCGAAACAAACCATGCCTCCAGCATGGGGTGCTTCGCCCGATAATCCAACCTAGCTTGTCCTAGCGGTAACTCCTGATAAACAATATAGAGCTTATTGACTTCTCTGGTCGGAACTTTACTAAAGTCCCTCTGCTCCTTCCATATCCCTGTATCAACCAAAGCCTGATGGAACTCAGGATTATCCATCAAGAACCAATCATCCTCATAACCCCCTCTCTCAGTTTCAAACCAATCAACATAGGTGTCAATGAGGTTTTCAGGGAAGTCATCCATATGGGCTTCCCTCTTACGCTTCAAGAGGTTATATTCTACCGACCCCTCAGTTAGAGTTGCCAGCCTCACATTGATTCTCAATACAGTCTCATTCCAATCACTGCCATCATCAGACAATAGCCCTTGTTCCAATGCCCACCTATGGACTTCAGGGCGGTCTATCAGCCATACCTTGACTTCTGAGCTGCTACTGCCGAACTCATCCACTACCTTGCCTCGCTCAGCCCATCCTTCGGTTAGCTTGTCGGTAGCATCGTGGTCAATAGCCTCAATCCTTCTTAAATCTGCTACCCAAGTAGGGTTATCCTCTTTTAGCTTTTCCCGTGCCTCTTGACGTAGCTTCTCGTCCTTAATAAATAATGGCGACTCAGTGTTACCGTAGTTCTCATATTCCGTATCCAAGTCAAACCCCTTCTTCTGTAGCTCAAACTTCTGGGTAGATAGATTATCATACTTCTCAGGGTTATCAAGGAATGCAGGTACTGCCTCTGGCGGTATGTTATATTTATCCATTAAGCCCAGCAATAAGTCGGCACTCTTTGGGTTTTTGAATGAGCCTACTCTACCCCAGAGATACAGACTTGCCTCAACGTCAGGGAACTGCTGGCGGTATAGGGTTCTAGCGTCATCCTCAGTAAGGCTATCGTATTGAATAAACAGGTCTTTGGCCCTAAGATATTCTATCGCCAAAGCGTTGCCGTCTTTTTCTATCTTATATCTACCGACAACCTTCTCTAGTTTGTTGACTTCCGAGGCAAAGTTAGCGGTAGTAAAGTAATCCAACTCCCCATTATCTTTAACCTTCTGATTGCCTTCTTCGTCAAGTTCTACTTTACCCAGCGTCTTTCTGACGGCAGCTAACTCCTCATCGGTATCCACGCCGAATACCTTTTCATAGCCTTTTATTAGTTCAGTGTCAAGATTGTTTTCCTCAATTATTCTAAGAACTTCCTGCCTAGCCTTCTCGGTGGAGAGCGTGGTGAATCTACTAGTAACAAACATCTGGGCTTCAATCAGAGGGTTGTTCTCTCTATATTCGTTTCGTTCCTTAGATACCGTAATGGCTTCGTATTCCTTCCACCCCTTCTGCCACTTATCCTGTAGCCGATTGATATAGAAGTCTTGGCCTTCGAGGTAGAACAATAGCGTTAGCCAATCCTTTTCCCCCGCTGCCACATTCTCTATCTGCCTGACTATACCTGGTGTAAATGTTGACTTGGCTTCATTCCAGCCCGTTTTTAACATTCTCTCGTCATCAGTTAGAAAGCCAGCTATCATACCTGCGATAGCCCCTGGAGCCTGCAACCCCGGGAAGTCACCCCCAGCTACGCCGGCTAAATATCTTATGGAGGTTATGCCTGTATATTCCCACGCCTTTACCCGTGTTCGTTCTTTAATCAGATAACCAAGTCCGACTATTACCATATATAGAATGATAGCTTTGCGAGTCCGCGACCAGTTCTTCTTGGGCAATTTCGTGCCAGTTATTTTCTCGTATTGCAAGTAAACCTGAGATGGGCGGCGACTCACCCACTTATTCATTAGCTCCAGCCAGTTCACCGACCAAGTAGTAAGAACGGAGAAAACCCTGCCGATTGCATTCTGTGATAGCGACATACTATTCATCTTTGTATATAGATACTGAGTATCGGCAGCAACCTCATCGCCTCTATCAATCCATACCTGCCTATCGGCATCAGGTAAAAGGTTCTTTGCTTCGGAATAACCAGCAAGGAAAGCATCCTTAACATTCTGCGCATCAGCGCCACGGAACATTGCTAGTGCTGTTTCACGGAACCTATCTGTCCACCTAGAGGCGAATGAATCATCAATCCCAGGGACGAACGCCCCTCTACGAGAACGCCACGCCAACGACTCATCCAGCGCAGCCTTCCCTTCCTTTGTGAACCTTAACTTAATACCATTGGCAAAGTGGGCGGGGCCGACCTCGCTGATTATCAATGTATGCTGACTGAGATTCCTTATAGCGGATGTTGCTTTGAAACCTAGCCATAAAGTATATAACATACTCGTAAAGTTATATGATGCCATTCCAGCGGGGTTACCCCTGCTTAGGGCATTAGCCAATCCTTCGCCGCCAGGTAATTTCCTAACAATCTCGGCAAACTCTTGAAGTGACTTATTGATTTCTATATCAATCTTTGCTGGTTCACCTGTCATTCGCCTTGAATAATCCTTTAGATAATCCCTCACAGTACGTGGGGTATTTACATCATTGGCTATGGAGGCTAACTTCTGTAGAAATGGCTCATAGTAAAGAACCTTCAACTGTCTTGACTCATAAGCAGAACCAGCAGCAAATGGGTCTTCAACTAACCCAACAGTCGCCCCTAACCTTTTCTGTAGAAACGGATTAAATATGGTCTTTGGTGTTCTGTATTCCAAGGCCTTTGCCATGGCATTATCCAACGGATGTTTGGCTTTTAACTGCTCGGTAATATCAGCTTCAAAGATATGGGTCACATAGTTCTTAACACGCTTTTCTTGGGGTAAGTTCAATTTATCAGCCCACTTATTGAAACTATCCCTAAAGAAACCAACTACTCGCTTTTCATTAAATGTGAGTCCGACTTGCGAACCTGGATTTTCTAGCTCACGGAAAACTAAAGACCGCCTATTCTTATCTACCAACTTTGACATCTCGGCGAGTTTCTTACGGTAGACTTCTCTGGCCTCCCCCAGTTCCACCTCAGCCCTCTGTATCCCCTTGTACTCCTCATACAATCCCATCTTCTCAAAGACTTTACGAGCGGGTCTAATCCTTTCCTTCGCCCCTATATCTTGTATCACAGGGATATTATCTGCTACATCTCGTGCTATCGGCTCGTCAGGGCTAGTGGGAACACCACCCTCCTTAACTACAGTTCTTTCTGTTACCGCCTCTACGGGCTTAATTTTCGCAACTGGGGGCGTAGGCGCTATCTCAGGCTTAACAGCCTCTGCTGGCGGTCTCACGGCTTCTGGTGCGACTTGGGGGGTGGGTTGGGCAAACAGTTCTCGCTTCTCTACCAGTTTGGCTTGGGCTTCTTCTAATGTATTGGCATTAAAAGTAGTGCCTGTCTGGGCTGTATCGGTAAACTGTAAGCCGATGCCTTCTTGAACACCATCAAAGCGAAGCCCTGTTTGTTCTGCTATGCTCTTACCCACTACTTCAGGATTAGTAGGTATTGGGGCTAGTGGTTTAGCGACTTCACCAATAAACTTAACAGGGACATTCCTTATCCCTAAATCCTGTGCCACTATTAGCCTGTGAATCCCATCCCAGACTATACGAGAGCCATCTTCTCTAACTCTTATTGTAATGGGTTCTGTTATTCCCTTCCTCTTAATTTCCTCAGTTAATCTTTCCAAGGTTACCTTTTCATCTTTGCGAATCAAATCCAGTGGTATCCGTGTTTCATATTTAGATATTTCATCTAATGGTAATATGGCTTCAGGAACTTCTGCTACTGGAGGCTTCTCAGGTATCTCTTTCTTTATTTCCTCAATAGCCTCAGCAACTCTCGCCTGCCCTTCAGGTGTCTGGGCTGCCTCGTCTAAAGCTCGCAGCTCTGATTGCTGGGTAGTAAATCCCTCAGCCTTGAAGCTATCAACTAAATTGTTAAAGTTCTTTCTCATGTCAGGGGTCATGGTGTCTTTTGACCGATTGACTACTGACTGGACTACATCACCACCAAGCCCCATTCCAGCACCCATAACTGCGCCAATGGCAAAGACCTCTTTAGATATAGGGTCCCACTGCCATTCCTCGCCCCTAGCCCTTCTGGAAATCATATCCTGATAGATTTCCTCGCCACCTTCTGACAGCCCGATTATAACCATCTTGCCAGCTATTGTGGCGGTTCTAACCAACCCACCCCTGACGAGTGCTAATGGCACCCACTTGGGCGTAGGTGCTAGGGCTATAGCTATTTCAAAGGCATCAGCACCAATGAGTAACATATTATCCCTAAACACTTGGTCATACTCTTCCTGTGCTTCCTGCTCAGTTTTACCTCTAGCTATAGCGTCATTGTATTGACCACCAGCCTCTAACGCACTTTCAAGAGGACGGCTTAATGCCGCACCTGAGAAACCCCCGATAATCATTGAACCTATTGTCCCGATACCAGAAGCCGCAGCTATACCAGCCCCAGCATAGAACCCGCCTATCGCTAGGGGTGCTAGTGCTAACGCAAAGGGTAGTGTTCTAGTAACTTGCTCGGCATAGAATGTAGGGTTAAGAACATCAGCAAACTCAAAGTCGTGCCCAGCACCGGGTGGAGCAAATCTTTGTAGACCAGAACCTAACTCGGATAGCGAAGCTCCCGCATCATCATACCCGTACCGTATTGCCACTCCACTGCTTGTCGAGAAAAGGTCGCCCACACCAGCTATGAACTGATTGACCGCCTTCCCACTCAGTCCCATCCCAGCATACCGTTCAGCCCAGAACTTAGCCTCCCGCTTTTCAAATGTTGGGATTCTAGCAAAGAACTCATCGAACTGCTCGTCTGTAAAGCCTATTTGCCTCAAAACAGCTTCGGTGTCGGGGCTTCTTCCCCGTGCCCAGATAGTATCAATGAAATCATCCTGTGCCTGCTCCGCAGATTCGATGCTCCCCAAGGGCATATCGGGAGTAACTGCCATACTCTCGAATAGTGTGGGGGCATCAATACCAGGGAATACCCGCCCGAATGAGGCCAGTAATTCCTCTTGTGTCTCAAACTGAACTTGAGCTAACCCCTCCTCCTCAAGGAACTGAGGTCTATATCGCCCTGGCACTAATTCACTTTCCTGGTATCTATTGCCTTGAGGTGATACATATATAGGTTCTATATTGGGGTCATCTGGGTGGGGTAAAATCTCCCAGTTATCAGGTGTAATGTAATGTATCCCGCCCTGTACTTGCTTAACTTGCCAGCCTGCCGGCAGATCGATACTAGGCTCAAGCGTAGGCTCTTCAGGTTTAACAATAGGCGCCTCTAAGGGCGGAGGGATAACTGGTTTTCTGCGCCTTCGAAATGCTGCGCCTGCTATAGCTTGTGTTACCATGCTTACTTAAACACCCTTCTTTATCGGTAATCTTGGCAGTCTAGGTAATGGTGTAGTCCGACCCCTACCCCTTATCCTCTCAAGTAATGAATTCGCGATATTATTAGCAGGTGGGTCTAATATCTCCCTCATCCGCTTCTGATGTTCTTCAAATGTAAACTTATCTGCCATTATTCCTCACCCCCTGCTTGCTTGGGTGTTCCCCCACCTCCGCCACCGAATAGACTTAATACCTGTACCGGCTCGTCTTCCTTCTCAGGCTTGGGTTGCTGGGCTACTTCCCCTGCTAGCATCTGCTTGAGGTTTATCCCCATCTCGGCTGATAGTAACTCAGCCCACCAATCTTCGCCAGCATCAATTAGCACCCTTATGGTATCGTCAATTTGAATAGCAGGGCTAAGCCGCTTAGCCCGCTCAATAGCAAGCTGCCTTTCCTCACCCTCTGGGTCTTCTAGTTGTAAAATGTTTTCTTTCTTATACTTCTCAGATACCAGCGACCCAGCCGCCGCAGCTAGTGAGTAAAGTCCCGCATCCGTTATCGGCGACTTGGCTGTATATTTATAACTGGTTGTATACTCCCCATCCAGCTTGCTTGTCTGGAATGTTCTCTTATGCCCTGGTGTTCCTAGTTCAACACTGCCACCAATCTGGATAACCTGCCTGGTGAACATCTCGACTATCTGCTCGTTGAGTAAAGCCTTCGCATCCAGCCTGGGCATTACTATCTGGTCTCTATTCTCCCCAGCTATGATTGCCCTTATACCAGACGCAGGTGGCGAACCTATTGTCCCTAAATCCGCAGACGACAAACTCCCCTCGCCTATGGCATTATCAAACATACCCAACGCCATTGTTGCTGACCTTTGAGCGTCCCCGAAATCAATGGTGCTAATAGCTCCAGGCGAATCGACTGTTACAGATGTCCCTAAACCAGTGGCATCCTTGTGCTTTCTAGGCTTAGCCAACCTGCCCTTGTCCTTAACCACTTCCTGTATGGGGGGAAGAACAGATTTTAGATTGAGTGTCTGCATTATACTGGCAAGCCTGTTTAATTCTGGGATAACACCACGGATAAGAAAGAATATTGACTCGCCTTCGTTCTTGATGCTGTCAGGTCCCAGCAGTATAGTCCCGTAACCTAACGAAACTATCTGTATACATACTGGCGTGAAGCCAAAGGTATGTGGTTGCTCTAGTATCTTCTTATCTTCAATCCATACTTCATTGTGTTCGGTGCTCCAGATATCCTGCACCTCGCCTTCCTTCCCAATGATGGATACATTAAAATGCGCTAGCTCGTCCCCGTACTGAGCCTCAAGCACATCCTTCTTCCGCTTGGTCTTATACCCCGCCCACTTCAATCCGTCAGCCCCCATAGCATAGGAGACATAATCACCCCTCGTATCCCAAGGGATAATCTCAGTTCGAAGGACATCGTCTACCATCTGGAATACAACCCTAGCCGCAGCCCGCCCCCTGATGCTTAGTTGAGTATCAAAGAATGGATTTAACTGTGGCCTCCCTTGCCTTCTGAGTAGAGTATTGGCAGAAGCAAACCCTGCCTCTTGGAACTCCTCAACTTCAGTTGTATCAAACTTCTCCTCTTCACTCTCCACTACCCGTTGCTGGCTGGTTGTACCTAACGCTGATATAATATTAGCGGCAAACACGGCAGGCCTATTGAGCGTTACATTGATAATCAAAGGAACTTCCCTATCTTTGGTGTCTCTCATTATATATTTATCAAGATAGAGTAAGTCCTCATCTGCCTTCTGCCTGGCGATAAGTGTCGAATGCTCATCCTCAAAGTCTTTTACTGCTTGTTTTAAATCTACCATAGTCTCTCCTAAAACCTGTTATCCCGTTCGGTTGTAGGTGTGGTGTCTTCTACCGTCTCTGGCGTGAAGTTGCTCATCAAGTAGCGCTCACATGCCATCCTGTGATACCTAGCCTCATTAGCTATCTTCGCCGTAGGCTTATTCTCACGGTCTAGTTCCCTTGAGAATGTCCGCTTCTCGTCAAGGTAATGCTCCATGTCCCTGAACACCATAATCTTGTTTAACTGGTGCATACCAATAACCTTGTCTATCTGTGGCTCAACTCTGTTAATCTTTGGCTCTGATATTACCCAGCCATGAGCATTATACGCCTGCCTATTCTCCTCCTCCGTGTGTGAACCACCTACTCTACAGACTACATTATAACCCTCGGTCTTCCCCTTGAATGCCTCCACCCGCTTATTAACTGCTACACCTGGACCGGGGACATACTCATCAAATAAGTAGAACTGCCCTGTTGTTGGGTCTTGAGCATAGAATAAAGCCGCTGGATTGTCTGGCCCGAAGTCATGCCCTACATACACCAACCACTCTTTAACTATTGGGAACCTGTCTATTACACAGACTGCCTCATCAAACATATGATATATAACACCCGCTGGTCTTTCAAACTCAGCATCATACATCATCCTAAACCGCCATGATGGTAATATACGCTTGGCCTGTTCATAGCTTTCCCTTGGGAAACCAGGTCGGTCTATGCTCCGCCATGTCTCAACGTGTATACCCCGGCCTTCGGGCATGTTCTTGATATTAGTTAGTAACCAGCCTAGATTGTAGGGTGTGGTAGTAAGCAGTTCCTGCCCTGAAAGCATGGCGCACCGCTGTGAAGCTGTCTCATGGGCAAGTAAGTCCATCTGCCCCGCCTCATCCAGCCAATACCCCTTTACCGCAGCCCCCTGCATACTGTCTGGTCTGTCTGCTGAACCGAGGTATATCTTCCCGTAATCAGTCTTTAGTATCTTGTCTACTGCCTTATATACCGGGCGATGCCCTACCATCTTGAAATAGTCAGGTAGTGATGGCCTGTCAGGGTCAGAGCTTGATAGTATTATCCTTGCCAGCATATTATATGTCGGCTCTGCCATACCCCACGTATTACCAGGGTATGCCTCCATCCTACTGTGTAGCCACCAGTACCCCGTCATAGTCTTACCACCCCCAGTACCTGCTATAGCGGCTAAGGTGATACTCTTGAAG
>SDBV01009144.1_pt1 | contig 13218 bp, 16 predicted proteins | sample 2277081 | NCBI WGS metagenome assembly SDBV01 (sample SAMN10402039, study PRJNA504765) | marine sediment metagenome | isolation source: marine sediment core GS10_PC15, 223 cmbsf | place: Arctic Ocean: Southern Knipovich Ridge | collected 2010
CATCCGGGCGATATTGAAGTCGACCAGGATCAGGCCGAGCGAGGTCGAGCTGGTGGTAAAACTAAAAGATGCGATCCGCTTGACATACGATTGCTTCGGGCCGACCGTCGAGATCGAAAAGATCAAAACACTCGAGCAGCAGCCTGCCCTCGAAGTCGGCTTGCCGGTAGAGAGTAAAAAGCAGGCGGACAAAGTTAAAGTTGTGATCTCGGCGAAGGTCGCACCGTCCGTTGAAACACACAAGCAACGCGTCCGGCGGCTGGACGAAAAGCAGATCGAGGAAGAGACCGACCAGGCAGCCGAGAATAAAAAACAAAAAGATATCGCAGTCGCCGGGCTTGCCGATCTCCGGGATCAGGTCGTTTACAAATGGGAGTGTTACGGCTGCGGCAACGAGATAACCGTCGGATCCTCCCGCTGCGGTAAATGCGGCGGGACCGCGTTTGAAAAGATCCAGGTCCTGAAGGATCCGCAGGCTTTTCTCGATCGACCGGAGGGCAGGCACAGTATCCCGAAGGGATAGTTTTTAGTTTTTAGTCTTTGGTTTTTAGTTAAAGAGAGCAGGTGAAAAATGGGTAATTTGAAGTTGGTAAGGAATGCGATGTTTAACGCAAACGGCATACGCAACGACGACGTCGATGTCAAAAAGCAGGTCGTTGAGATAGGCAATGAAGTCATCACTATCCCGAAACACACGGCCCGGCGGCGAAACACGATGTTTCTAACCGTCGAGAGAACGCCGAGATCATCCGCCAGGATCGGGACGATCAAGGTCCGGCGGACGCCGCACGAAACACACGCAGGGCTGCGGGTCCATCGTTTGTCCTACGGCGCCAAGTGGTATCAGCGGGGACGATACGCCAGATGAAAGGAACGGCTATAATAATATTTATGTTTGTGATACTCGCCTGCGGATGCAAAACGTGCGATTTGAATATTTTCAGGAATATTATTCGGAATAATTTAGCAAAAACCAAACAAAGACCGAACCCGAAACGCGATGGTGGCATCGCTTACTCTGGCGGCCTTAAGAGCTGCTGGACAAGTGGTTTCGATTGGCCCGCGCCCGGGTGAGCCGGGCGAAAAGCTGACATAAAGAACCGTCCCGTCGGGGTACTAAGCCACGGCACCCTGGCGGGTTTTTGGATTTTTAATTGAGGTGAAAAAATGTTTGATCGAACTGGTAAAGGTTCATGGTGGGATGCGGCTCTGCGGGTTAATTCGGGATGTACTAAGGTTTCGCCGGGCTGCGATAACTGCTGGGCGGAGAGCGAGCTGGCGATCCGGAGCAAAAGTCCGAATAAAAAGATCGCCGCTCAGTGGCCCGGCAACTTTTTCGGCGACGTCCACCTACTCGAGGACAATCTCAAAAAGGTCCTCAAGGCAAAGAAACCAAAAGCCTGGGCGGTATGGAACGATCTGTTTCATGAGGGGGTGCCATTTTGGTACATCGCAAAAGTATTCTACACGGCGGCGATATGTTATCGGCACGCGATGATCATACTGACCAAGCGACCGGAGAGGGCGTTTGAGTTTTTGCAGTGGGTTAAAGAGAAAAGCAAGGGGAATTGGTGGGGTGAGTTCGGCCAGCTTGCATCGCACCTTCCGATAGACGAACACGAAGAGATCGGCGAACCTTATTTGACGTATCATAAAAACGCGAAAAAACATTATTACCCGGACATCCCGGAGCCGGTCGATAAGCTCGGCGATGCCGGGATATTTGTCCCTTGGCCGGTGCCTAACATCTGGCTGGGTACATCGGCGGAGGATCAGCAGCGGCTTGAGGAGCGGATCGGGGATCTTTTGAAATGCCCGGCGTCGCTTTTGTTTCTGTCATTAGAGCCGATGCTGGGGAAGATGGATCTGGGGGGGATTGAAGGAATCGAAGGCAAGTCCGGAAAAATATGGAGGTGCACGAAATGCCAATGGCAGGGACATTACGATTTGCTGACCGGCGGGAATCTTTCTATTAACTGCCCGGAATGCAATGCACGAAATACGCTTGGTTCGAATCACGAAAACGAATTAACTGTAGTCGAATATGAGCCCGGCCTCGGCTGGGTGATCGTCGGGGCGGAATCGCGGGGCGGTGGGATCGGACGCGAGTGCAGGATCGAATGGGTTCGCAAGATCGTCGAGCAATGCAAGGCAGCAGGCGTCCCGGTTTTCGTCAAGCAGCTCCATGTCGAAGGCAAGCTGGTCAAGGATATAAATAAGTTTCCGGAGGATCTGCGCGTCCGCGAGGTCCCGGCGTTTTGTGTTCAATAAAAAGATGAATAGCCAACAGCCAACAGGGAATAGCCAATAACCAATGGAAAAACTAAAAATCTGAAAAACGAAACGATGGCAAAGAAAAAAACCAAAAAGAAACCGAAACTTAAGATCACCCAGGCGGTGGTCAAGCACCTGGCGTTTTCCTGCGAGAATATCGTCGAGGCGGCTGTACTGGTCGCCGGCAACCTCGTCGACCGGCTAACCCGCAGCAAAGCCCTCCGGGGTGCATGGGCGAGGGGGCGTTTTCTGCGTGACATCTCACAATTCGCCGCCGTCGCAATGACAAAGGCCGAGGCGGCGACCAGGCTCGAGCTGCCGCTCGGCGCTTTTGAGAGGCTTTTGGGCGACCCGGAGGCCGCCGATATATGGACCCGGGCGCAGATCAACACGCTTGTAAATCTTAAGACCGGACTGCTCGAATCGGCGATGGCCGGTAAGCCGGCAGCTCTCAAAAGTTTCGAGCGGATCCTCCAGGAGGAGCGGCCCGCCGGCGATCTGGATATTTACAGCCTCAGTATCGAGCAGATGGCCCTTGCCGCCGACGTTACCCGCCAGACGATACATAACTGGGTTACCGAGGAGGGACTGACGCGCAAAAGCGATAAGACTTTCGACCTGCGGGTTTTTATAAAGTGGTTCGAGGGGTTCTGCCAGCGAAAAGTCAACGTCTCACCGCAGGCGGTTGGCGAGGATGCGTTCCGGGATATTAAGACAGCAAGGCTAAAGACCCAGTTTCAAGAGGAGATCGGTAAGCTGCTGCCGCGTGAGGCAGTGATAAAGGGATACGTCGGACGATTGCAGTGGGATAACGAGTTCTGGGATCGCAACGTCGACAGTGTCAGCGATAAGTGCGCCAACATGCCGAAGTCAGAGGTCCGCAAGATCCTCGATAAATTCTACGATCAGCGCAGACTCGAGCTGAGCAAGGCCAACATCGAAATGAAACTGAGCGATGAGTTGCAGACAGAGCTTGATAAATTTTTAAACAAACTGGAATAAAATTGAGGTGAAAAAATGAACTCGCTAATACGAAACAAAAAAAAGGCGCGGCGTGCGGCGGCCACTATCGGACACAAAATGGGTAAGTGCTACAATGTTGGCAGATATATATTATCGAGATGTATCGCGTGTGATTCAATGCTCTATGTCGCCGGGAAAACAACAACCCACTTATACGGAAAAACCATGTCGGGCGATGCACTTAAGCATAGATGTCTTGGGTACAATAGATATGAGAGATGGCTTGAGGCATACAAACTAAAGAACCAAAAGCATAGAAGATTGCTGGAGGCTGAATCCGTGTAATCCGCGGATAGAAAGTGAGGTGAAAAATGGAAGGTATTTTCTGGTTTATTGCAGTAATGGATTTGGCGGGTATTTGTTTGGTGTTGTGGTTCCGACGGCGGATGGAAGCGGGGCATGGCCTGCCGAGTATCGACCCGGACAGCATCCCGGCGACACCGAAATGCAAGCTGCCGAAAAAGGAAACAAAGCCCATGATCATGTACTCCGCATTAGGTGATCACTTTACAACAAAGATACTCATACAAATATTAAAAAATCAAAAACGAATACTCTCTGAATTGAGTTCTTTGGAGAGTGCGGGCAGATGCAGAGGTGGGCTGTACTGGCCTGACGACAACAAAGGTGATCACGAAAATCAAACGCAAGAAATAATAAATAGCATCGATGGGACAAATGGTTAAACCACTACAAATAACCGAAGAGGAGCGGCGGGTCCTTAACCCTCCGGATAAGCTCAGCGTTTACGAATACGCCGAGCAGGTGCGGGTGCTGTCGGGTAAGGCGGGTACCCGCTTTGCCGGCAAGTGGTCGACATCGTTCTGTCCGTTCCAACGTGAGCCGATGGAAGCGCTTTCCGATATGAACACCGAAGAGGTCCACGAGCAAAAGTGCGCCCAGTCCGGCGGCTCGGAAGTCGGGATGAATTTTCTCGGCAGGATAATCGAAGAGGATCCGGCGTCGACGATCCTTGCGATGCCGAAAGAAGATGATGCCATGAAAAGGATTAAGAGGCTGATCATCCCGACGTTCGAGGAAATGCCATCGCTAATGAAGCACCTGCCCAACGGACGGATAACCGACATCAACATCACCACCCCGACCGTGCTGGATAAAATGATCTGGTACATGGTGTGGGCGACAAGCGCCGATGAATTGTCCGATACACCGGCAAAATACATCTGGGCCGATGAGGTAGGCAAATGGCCGCAACTATCCGGCAAAGAGGCCGACCCGATGAACCTTTTAAGGAACCGTCAGACTACTTATCAGGGCGTATCGAAACTGTACGCGCCCTCGACACCGGTAACGAAGGACGATGTCGCTAACAGGAGCTACAAAGAAGGTGACCAGCGGAAGTGGTGGTCGGTATGCCAGCATTGCGGTTACAGCTTTGTTTTGAAAAACTCACAGGAAATTCTTTATTTTGTCAAAGACTCGGTCGGCGGTCTGCTTAGCGCAAGGGATTATAAACTCGGCGGTGAGGACTGCTCGTGGTATCTCTGCCCGCACTGCGGGACAAAATGGACCGAAACCGAAAGGTGGGCGGCGGTGTGTGCGGGGATGTACGCTCCGCGGGACTGCAAGGTTGAAGATGGAAAGATCATTGGCAAGGTTTTCAGCAACCCGATCAGGAGCTACAATATCCCGGCGTTCCTTTTGAACCCGGCGATAATGAAAGCCAGCGTCATAGCGGCGAAGTGGTCGGCGGCCCAAAAGGCAAAGAAGACAGGCGACATCGGGCCGCTCAAGGATGTGATCAATAGTTTCTTTGCCGAGCCGTTCGAGCTGCGGGAAAAAGAGACCGAGACCTCTGTCCTGCGGGTCCATATCGGCAGCAAACCGCAGGGAATCGTACCCGAAGGCGTCCAGATCCTGACCGCCGCCCTGGATGTCCAGATCGATCATGTATGGATCGGGGTGATGGGCTGGGGTTATCTGTCGGAATCGTGGCTGATCATGGTCGAGCGGTTAGAGACAGGCGATACTAAGGACCTGTCGAACTGGCAGATCGTCCACGAGTACCTTGCGATGGATTTCGTTTCGGCTGCGGATCCCGATAAAAAGTTTCGCATCCGTAAAGCCGGCGGCGACTGCGGATATCGGCCCGAAGAGATGGAGGATTTCTGCCAGCAGTCGCCGATGGCCATCGTCCCGCTGCGAGGCTCCGATAAGGTCAGGGCGAAGATGTACTCGAAGGTCCCTATAGCCGGCGGGACGATGGACCGGTACGATCTCAACGTCAACGCGTACAAGGATCGCGTCTATCGCAAGCTGTTTGATAACGAAGTGTCCGGTCCGGGTTACATGCACCTGCCCGCTGACATCAGCGACGAGATACTCGGCCACCTGTCAGCAGAGGAGATGATCATAACAAAGATCAGGGGCAAGGACCGAAATGTATGGCAGAAAAAATCCCATCGCGATAACCACGCGTGGGATCTGGTGGTTTATAACGAGTTCGTCGGCGAGATCGCAGGCGCTCGAGCATTGAAGGACCCGAAAAAACGAACCGAAAAACGAGGTCGAAGAGTCGGTAAAAATAAAAGATTTCAATAAAACGAAAGCAGGTAAAAAAATGGAAAGTAGAAGTGTCGATGTTTTTATCAATGGCCACCTTTTTCGCACATGGGATATCCCCGATAACATCGGCCTCGTTAATATCAGGGTTTATGAGAATTGTCCCGCTGGCACCTCAAGACAGATATCTAATGAGATAATAAATCCGCGTGCGAAGACGTTTACTGCGAGGATCAGTCGTAGAAATACAGTCCACATCGAGTCAGATAAAATTGTATGGGTAGACGGAAGCCCTTACTTGAAAGAAAGGTAAAAATGAAAAACGAGAAGCGAAAAAGTGATTTACTTAAGAGGTTAAAAAGGAACAAAAACAAAATAAAAGCCGGGCCAGCGATCCAGTACCCCCCTGGTTTCACACCGGATTGCAACGTCACTTTCGATGGCAAGGCGGGAATGGCGAAGCTGACGCTGCCGGCGTTAGGCGAGATCATGCGGATGCTCGGCGCCCAGATCGGCAAAAAGCCGAGAGTGTTTACGATGCCTATCGAGCTAAAGAAGATCGATGCCCCGCTTGTAAATGTGATCTGGATATCCCCCGATATCGCCGCCGCGATCGAGGAGCACATGATCACGACAAAAGAAAAGAAAAAAGAAATAAAGTTAGCCGCGGATGTCGCGGATGACACGGACTAAAAAACAATAACAATAATAATTTTGAAAAGGAAAAAGTATCATGGAAAACGAAACGATCACGGAAGATAGAAAAAAACTTATGGAGGCGGTAGTGAAAACCGGAGTCTCTTTGGGTGCGGCGGAAGCGATGTCGGATGAGCAATTACAAAGAGTCCTCGGCGTCCCGAAAAAACCCAAGCCGAAGGCGCTAGCGGATATGTCGCTGGAGGACCTGGAAGGTATGTCGGATAAGGCTCTCAAAAAACTTTGCAAAGAGGAGGATATGGTGACCGATGGCAAAAAAGAGGAGCGATTCAACCGGCTCTATGCCAAGCGGTTCAGCCTGACGAAAAGGTATATCGGCGCTGAGACCTGCTGCCAGTTCTGCGGCGAAAAGGTACGCGTCAAGAACACGGCTAAAGAGCAGCAGGCCGACGGTCGCATACTGGTTACCCGCTCGATGAAGTGTGTTGGCAGGCATCACCACACCTATTCGCTGTCGCAATTCGAGGGAAGAAAGTAATTCAAAACCACGCGCCAGCCCAAAAGGCAAAAAAGTGGCCCTTGTAAGCCGTTGTTTTACAGGGGTTTATAACTTTTTTCAAAAGTAGTCTCCAGATCTGGAGAGTACCCTGTTGACAATTCCGGCTTTTCGGGCGATATTTTAAGAGGAAGCGGGGCATACGGACCCGCATTACAAGTTAAGATTCGGGTTTCGCTCTGCCGGGTAGCTCCCGGTTAAGCGTTTAACACAAAAATCAAGCGGCTGTACTGGGGCCAGATACCCCCGGTATTGCCGCTTTTTTTGTGCCCTACTAAAAACTAAAGACTAAAAACCAAAGACTAACTCATGGCTACGGATCAAGAGCAATTAGACGAAGTTCAAGCGGCGATATCGACGATCCTCACGGGTGCCCAGTCGATGAGTGCCCCGGACCGGCAGGTCGCTTACGCCAACCTCAGCGAGCTTCGCAGTTTTCAAAAGGAGCTCCAGCTAAAGCTGGCCAGCCGGTCGGGCGCCATAAGATTGGCCGATGTTTCAGGGACGAAATGAAAAATCCAATACTGCATAATATCAGTACGTTTGTGGGCCGGCAGTTCAAGAGCGCTACCGAGGGCTTTCGCTCCGGTACCGGCAAAACGATGGGCGCTGCCGGGATGGGCCATGAGATAACCAAAAGCGATCGCACACGCAAGGTCCATTCGTTTTTCAGCGGGTTGTTAGGATCCGCCGATCGTCATCAAACGAAATGGACAGCGCAAAAACTTCGCGAAACATGCAGGATGTACGATCGTCAGGTTTCGCTTTTCTCCGGGATACTTGACACCGCCAGCGACAACATCGTCGGCGCAAACTTCGATTTCATTCCAAAAACCGGCGGCAAGGAACTCGATAAGCTCGCCCGCGCATATATTACCGAACGAATGAAAGCTGAGAACTGCGATGCAACCGGCGTTCGCGACTTTACGGCGATGCTGAAAACTTCGGTGCGCGATCTGTGGGTCGCCGGCGATGAGCTATGGGTAAAGAGATCCGATGGTTCGGTCCTGACGTTCGAGGCCGACCAGATCGTTTCGCCCGATGACAGGTCCGGCGACAAGCGGATAGTGATGGGCGTCGAACTCGATAAGGTAAACCGCGCGGTCGCGTATCACATAAAGGGCCGGCCCGGTAAGGGCGATTACGGGATGGCAAAGATCGATGCGACCGCCACACGGATCCCGGCGGCAAACGCGATCTTCGCCGCCTACCGCAAACGGCCAAACCAAACCCGCGGAGTTCCTTTTCTGGCATCCATACTTTCGACGTTCGATCGGATGAACAATTATCTCGATTACGAATCCTTAGCCGCCGAGATCAATTCGATGCTGGCATGGGCACTGACGACAAAAGAGGAAAGTAAGAACACGGTCCCCGGTGATGAGGATAACCCCGACACCGAAAGCTCGTTCGATAAAGTACAAAAGCTCGAAGCCGGCATGATCATAGAGCTGCTCGTAGGTGAGGATCTCAAGATGATCAGCGCTGAGCGCCCCGGCGACAATTTCGATAAGTACCTGATCACGATGCTGAGGATAATTGGCGTGGGGATCGGATATCCGCTGGAGCTTTTGCTGAAGGACTTTTCAAAGACCAATTACTCATCGGCAAGGGCGTCGATGGGCGAGGGCAGGCGTAGTTTCAGATGCTGGCAAAAGGTGATCGCGACCATACTCGCGATGCCCTGGTACAGATGGCAGATCGGACGCGGTATCGCCAGCGGTGAGCTGCCTGCAAGGCCGGAGCTTTTCAACGCCCGCGCCCAGTGGCCGGCATGGGAATACATCGACCCGAAAAAATCAGCCGAAGGCAACGCACTCGCCATCGCCTCGAAAACAAAATCGATCAGCCAGTGCATCCGCGAAACAGGTGGGGATCCGGATGAGGTATTCGATGAGATCGCCGCCGACCAGAAAAAACTCGAAGAACTCGGTATCGAGACCAAAATGCCAACGATCGTAATGGTGCCCGCTGAAAAAGAAGAGATCGAACCCGAAGATGAGGAGGAGGAATAATGGCACATCCGGTATCTATTCTGCTCAATTATTGCACATCCAGCGACTGGGCCATGCGGCTGTCGGTCCTGGAGCAAATGAGCGGCATTGTCGAGAGGCATATAAGCGGCGCTAAGTTAAGTGCTGAAGAGATCGATGCGATCACGAACGAAAGGAATGAGCGGGTCACCGAGCGAAAGTTTGAGATCGTCGGCGCCACCGCCATGATCCCGGTCACCGGTGTCATCGCAAAGCACGCCAATATGGTAAACGGATGCAGTCAGCCGGAGGGGACATCGATTGAAACACTTCGCGACCAGTTGGCTGCCGCAATAGAGGATCCGCGGGTCGAATCTATCTTCCTGATGATCGAATCTCCCGGCGGGTGCATTGATAGTCTGGCCGATTTTGCCGACGATGTTTTCGCGGCAAGTTTCAAAAAGCCGGTAGTCGCTTTCGCAGATGACCTTTGCGCATCGGCTGCCTACTGGATCGCCAGCCAGGCCAATGTCATCTATGCCAGCCAGACGGCGGACGTAGGCTCGATTGGGGTCTATACACTCTACGTCGACTCAACCGAGCGGGCGAAACAGGAGGGACTCAAATTTCATATCTTCCGCAGCGGCGATAACAAAGGCGTCGGCTCACCCGGCGTTGAGATCTCCGAGGCCAACCGGGATGCGATCCAGGAACGCATCGACGCCAAGTTTGAGATATTTCTCAATGCGATCATGCAGGGCAGAGCAGGGTCGGGACTTACGAAAGAAGATCTTCGGACACTTGCCGATGGCCGATGTTTCGTCGGCCAGGCGGCTGTTGAAAACAAACTCATCGACGGGATAAAGACTCTCCCGCAGGCAATGTCGACGGCGCTGCCTGCGGTTCGAACAAGATCAAGCGTTGCGGCTGTAGCGTCAGCCGAAAAAAATCAAATGGATTCAATTAAGGAAAATGAGATGAGTGAAACAGACAAGGTTGACGCATCTGCAGCAGCAAAGCAAACCACAGATGCAGTTGACGCAGACAGGAAGCGGGTTGCGGCGATCAATACCGAACTCGCAGGCGATGTGTTCGCCGACCTGAGAGCAAAAGCGATCGAGAGCGGAATGAGTGTCGCCGATGCAAAGGCCGAGGCGTTTACGATCGGTCAGACGGCGAGCGCTGCACAGGTTAAGACCGCCAAGGAAGCGACTGCTGTTGCAGAGGCGAAAGTAAAGGCCATCGCAGCGGGCGGAAGCGATGCGGTCGCGATCATGGAAACCAGCGACACCGAGACGACAGCCAAGCCCAAAGCAGCGGGCGACAGCGATGATCCGAGCGTGTATGAGAATTACTGCGCGGTCCTCGAAGGCCAGGGGAAGACACCCGGCCAGGCGATCATAAAGGCGTCGGCCAGATATCCGAAGTCTCACGAGGCAGCGGTGAAGGAAATGCCGGTTTCGACGGCGAAGTAAGCAGGTAAAGAAAAAGATCAAAAGTTAATATCGTGAACCTTTCGCAACCGGCAGGCTGCGTTTGGGAATATTAGAACGGCATTCGGGTGCCCGAAACACTCGATGCCGTTTTTTTTATGCCTGCCGCGAACGAAACAAGAATTTTAAGGATCAGAAAAATGGTAGCATTCTATAACGATGGGCCGTTCAATCTAACATCCGGAGAGGATCTGATCATAGATCGCCTCGTCAAGATGTCAGGTGCTACGGCGGTATATGCCGATGCAGGCGAGGACCCTGTCGGCATAACAGCGATAGACGTCCTCAGCGGAGCCGTTGTATCCAACAGGGTACTGGATGGCTCTGTCAGGAAGGTCACAGGCTCCAAAGCGATCTCCGCCGGGGCGGCGATCTATGTGACAACCGATGGCAAGGTTTCCGATGCCGCTGTCGGCAACCAGATCGGGATATTGCTCGGTACGGCGATCACAGCCAATGGCGGCAAGGCCGCGGCCATAGTCTGGGGAACCAGGGGCGGCAGCGATCAGCTAAGTGCAATTGGCGGGTCCGTCAATTTCTTCGACGATTTCTTCCGTTACGACAACACCGCGACAGTAGGCGGATGGGCGGAGGTTTCCGATAGCGGCACGATCGCCAATATCGACGGCGCCAACGGGGTGCTTAGTATCGCAAGTGGCGGCACGGCCCAGAACGAAAGCTATGTATCGTCGCTGACGGAGATATTCCTGTTCACCACCACAAAGAAGCTGTTCTTTGAGGCACGGGTAAAGCTGACCGAGGCCAATGTGAACGATGCCAACATCATCGTCGGTCTAAGTGATACGGTTGCAGCCGATTCGCTGCTCGACGCCGGAGCCGGCCCGATGGCCAGCTACGATGGGGCGGTATTCTTTAAGGTCTTTGATGGTACCGTCTGGCAGGGAGAGACATCCAACGCCGGCTCGCAGGAAACCGACACCAATGTCGGCGCGTTCAGCGATGGCGCATGGACAAAGCTCGGGTTCCTCTACGACTTCAACGATGGCACAACGGCTCAGGTTACGTTCTACGTCGACGGGGTTGCGGGCGGAACCCTGGACCTTGTCATCAGCGGGCTGGAAGAGATGCACATCCTGTTAGGCTTAAAATCAGGCGGCGCCAACGCAGAGGCACTGCTCACCGATTACGTCCACGTCGCGACGGCCAGGTAAGCAACCCAACCGGGATAAACACAAAGTCAAAGTGAAAATAAAAAGTTAAAACGTTTTTTTAAGGAACATGACAATGTTACCAGAAAGTACCAGCATAACATTCCGGCAGGATCTCTCGATCCTCGCTACGGAATTCGATGCCAGAAAGGCCGCTGGGCGATTCGCAGCGTCCAGGGTGGCGCCTAAGTTCGGCACCGGCATCAAGACGGGAGGTTACCCGATAATGAATCGGGAAAACTTCAAAAAGAGATCGGACACCAAACGACAATCAAACGGTGCGTACAACCGCATCACCGGCAAGTTCGGCAAAGGGACATTCGACTGCGAAGAACACGGTTTGGAGTACCCGATCGACGATGCAAAAGCAGCCGAGTTCGCTCAATTCTTTTCCGCAGAGCAATCCGCGATGGAGATCCTGCGCTACCAGTTGCTCCTGGACTGGGAGGTTCGGGCATCGGCCCTGTACTCCGGCGGCGGTTTCAGTAACACCAACGTCACCACGGCATGGTCGACGACGGGATCGGCGGTTCCGTTCAACGATATCCAGACGGGACTCGAGAAACTCGAGGATCTTAACGGTGCCGGACCCGAGGATATCAGCCTGGTCATCCCGCGGGCCGATTTCAGGGAGTTGCTCCTGGTCGACCAGGTCATCGACAAGAGCAAGTTCACCAACCCCGGCATTCAGCCTGCGTTCCTTAACGCGATGCAGATAGCAGCAATGCTGGGCATCAAGGAAGTTATCATCGCCCGCAGCAGCTACGACAGCAAAGAGGAAGGCATCGCCGAGTCCATGACCCAGATATGGACAGCGGGTGTGATGTACCTTGCGGTCCTGGCAAACGAGAACGATTCGCTCGAGATCCCGTCGGCAGCCAGGACGATCATCTGGCAGGCCGATGCCCTCGAGCTTCCGATCATGGAATCGTACCGCGAGGAAAAGTTGCGATCAACTATCGTTCGCAGCAGGGACCATACCGATGAGGTCCTCCAGGGCGAGACCGACCTGTTCGTTTACAAGCTGACCAATACATAGGCCTTACTGCTTTTAGCGGAGCGTCTTTACAAGAAAACCGCCGGGTCTTTTTCACCTGGCCCGGCGGTTTTTATTTTACAACAGAGATCCCAGCGGAAAGGTTAGACGATGGACGAGTGCAAAAAACATTCCGGATTAGCGGTGAGTATTGAGGGGCTTGAAAAGAGAAGCGATGAGCTCCACGATGTAAATGAGGACCAGTGGACGGCGATCAATAACCTGCGCAACCGCCCGCCGGTATGGGCGACGGTTATCCTGATGACCTTAAGCGCCCTGGTAGGTGTGCTGGGTACGCTGGCGGTGAGGTGATGAGATGGACGTCGGCGATATATTTCAGAACATCGAGCGGCTTATGATGCTGCTCGAACCGGAGTGCGGCAGCGACCGGCTGAAACTGATCGCTTATCAGGCGATGGTAAAGTGGCTCAGGTTTTTTAAGGGTTTGATAAAAAAACAGGATTTTAAGGAAGGCAAAGATTGAAAACCACAACAAAGACAAAGGCAATTATAT
>SDBV01009145.1_pt1 | contig 13217 bp, 17 predicted proteins | sample 2277081 | NCBI WGS metagenome assembly SDBV01 (sample SAMN10402039, study PRJNA504765) | marine sediment metagenome | isolation source: marine sediment core GS10_PC15, 223 cmbsf | place: Arctic Ocean: Southern Knipovich Ridge | collected 2010
ATCTCGGTATGTCACCCCGCCTGAACTCCTTGCGCCAATGAAAGAGGAATATCGCGAGGCTGATATCGTACAATACAAATACGACGTTTTGCCGCAACAGGGCTTTCACTCATTTTGGCTCCTCTACTTTTTCGAGAGAACGCCTTTCATCGCCGCTGTCTCCATGTCTGAAGACGGGACATTTCCGACAAACGATGGGCCCCAACCAAACGCTCCATCTGACGTGAATAAACCGTGCTGTTGAAATAGAATCTGTTATTCCTGCGGAAGCCCAACCGCCCGTCACGCATTCTCGCGACATTTATTCCGAGCAAACTGACATGCCAACCTAATCGCCTGCTTCATCGAGCCAGCATTAGCCTTATTCTTACCAACAATATCAAATGCCGTACCATGATCCACACTCGTGCGAATCACCGGCAACCCCAACGTAATATTAACCGCTTCATTCGGGGCCAACAGTTTGATGGGAATAAGCCCCTGGTCGTGATACATCGCCACCACGGCGTCGAACTTACCATCCAGAGCCATCCGGAAAACTGTATCAGCCGGAAAAGGTCCGCTGCAGTCAACTCCCGTCTCGCCAGCCATAAGGATAGCTGGCTTGATGATGCGTTTTTCCTCATCTCCGAATTGCCCATTCTCGCCAGCGTGCGGATTTACCGCAGCCACACCAATGCGAGGCTCATCGATACCGAACCATTCACGCAGAGCCTTGTCCATCAGAACGATGGGGTCAAACACTTTGCCGATGGTGAATTTATGACGGATGCCGAATAACGGCTCATGGATCGTAGCCAAGACCACTCGCAAGGGCCCGCCGGCAAACATCATCGCCACATGCTTAGCTCGAAACGCATGAGCCAACAGCTCGGTATGGCCTGGAAATCGGCACTTGGCCAACTTCCAGCTCTCCTTACAGATCGGCCCAGTAACCAAGGCATCCAATTGCCGCTTCTTGGCCAACTGGATCGCCCCCTGCAAAAAGCTCAGCGAAGCTTGCCCGCACAGCCGATTCGCCCGGGCTGCCGGCTCAGGAATTTCGTAAAGCTCATCAAAGTCAGCTACAGTAACATTGTTATTGAAGTTGTACAGATGATCGTGCTGGAATCGCCACCAGTAGCAGTCAATCTCGCTACGGTCAGCCGCATAGGCAAGAGTTTCGTTCAGCCCAAAGACAATGAACCGCCCCAGAGCCCGAATCTCCGGATCAGCCAAAGCCTTGACCACAATCTCCGGACCGATACCAGCCGGGTCGCCCATGCTGATGCCAATCATCGGCCGCCACGGCTGATTCTCGCTCCCAGATGTGTGGTTATCAATACTCATTGGTCTAGGCCTTGCCATCAGGCAAAGCCCTGCTCCTTCAATGTTTCCATGCTCAAGCCCGGCCCGCCGGGTCCGCGATTAACCGCCATAAATTTCGCTATGTATTTGCCGATAAGATCCGTCTCGATGTTCACCTTTTGGCCGGGCCCTAGTTTGCCCAGGTTCGTACGAGCCAGACTCTCCGGAATCAGAGCCACGCTAAAAGCCCCGTCTCGCAACTCGGCTACGGTCAAGCTAACACCATTCAGAGCCACCGAACCTTTGGAAATCATGAAGTCCGTGATGCTCTTCAAGGCCCGAAAGTGCCCTATCTTGCCTTGCCCGCTGGGGGAGAATCGCTCCAGCGTAACCACCCCGTCAATGTGCCCCGCCACTAAATGACCGCCCAAACGATCCTGCAAGGTTATAGGACGTTCGAGATTCACCCGTCGGCCCACAGTAAAATCTCCCAGCGTAGTGATCGCCAGCGTTGTAACGCTAGTGCTAAAACTGACCTGTGAACCCTGCACTTTGGTCGCTGTTTGGCACGTGCCGTCCACAGCTACACTATCTCCTGGCTCAAGTCCCTCTGCCAAAGGCCCCAGGTCGATTCGCAATTCTAGGGCCCCCCCGACCCTCCGAACCCCAGCCACTACACCAATATGTTCTATCAGGCCTGTAAACATGGACTATTCTCAAAAGTAACCATGCTGAACCATACGCTTTAAACGCCAGCCAAATACCCCACTATTATAGCTTCACAGCCACCGCTAGTCCATATACCAATGCCTCGGCTCTTACTCTGATTAATTTATGCGCCACGTGTTCTACAATGCCCCCAGTCCTCCCGCGCCGGGACTCAACCAGTCGGGACCGGGACAAGGGAGGATCAGCGTCTAATCATATTCTGTATTATCTTCCTCAAATTTAATCCCGGCGCGCCGGGAGTCATGCCGGACTTGATCCGGCATCCATCTTGATTTTTAGTCCTCCCGACCAGTCGGGACCGGGATTTCTTTTGATCTTTGCGAGTCCCGGCAAAGCGGAACCGATGAGTCGGGGCGACCACGCAACCGCATCGCTTTAGTGACATTCTCACTTTACTGATAGACAATATGTGTCTATAGTGCATATAAGAATAACATAGTAATTGTCATATCAGGATATATGTAATATGCAGCTATAGCGATAATATACATATAAGAATATGTGCAATAGGTGATATGTATTGACGACTCATTCAGCCTCGCCAACCGACTCGAAAAAACTAAGGGCCATGGCCCCATAAACTCGCGACTGGCTCAGCTCAAGACTGCCGTAATTCTTCGCAGGCTTAGAAACCGCCTCGTGCCGGATGACTACCGTGCCCTCACGGCTAAGGATTTGCGGCTGGGACAGCCCAGTCAAAAGCTTTCCCAGGTCGCTGTCCGGTCCACAATCTCGGCTATCAGCATAAGGCGGATCGACAAAGATCAGATCGAACGGATCAGACGTGCTGGACCAGCGAGAAAAGAGCCAAGCATTCTTACGAGTTACCTGGCTCTGCTGGTCCAAACCAAGGGTGTGAATATTCTGTTTGAGTAGTCGCAGAGCATGGCGATCTCGCTCGACGAAACAGCAAAAGCTCGCGCCTCGGCTCAGGGCTTCTAAGCCCAGCGATCCGGTACCTGCGAAGATGTCAGCCACACGAGCCTCGCGGATCTGGCCAGTCAGGATGGAGAACAGAGATTCTTTCACTCGATCGGTAATGGGTCTGGTCGTACGTCCCGGTGGTGGCAGGATTCCTCTGCCACGATGAAGCCCAGCAATGATTCGCACGATTTAACTCTCCCAACAGACCAAGGAATTAGCGGACTCAGTGAGCTAGCTTTTACCCCGCCCGAGCAGCCGCGACAATCAAATTCTCGACAGCAGCATGGCAAATCGCTTCTATAACCCACTATTATGGCTGGATTAGTTGACACACCAGCCCCTGGAGCGTAGAATCCAGGCTCGTGTATTGGTTTCGAGATTAGCTCTTAGAGGTGTATTTGTGTCTAAGGATAATGGTGATTGCAAGAAGTGTCGCGGTTTGTGTTGTCGTTATTTCGGGCTGCCGATTGAGACCCCCGAAACCAAAGCCGATTTTGACGATATCCGCTGGTACCTGGTTCACAAGGGTACGGAGGTCTACGTCAGTGACGACGACTGGTATTTGAACGTCAAGAATACCTGCAAGCACCTCAAGGCCGACTATGGCTGTGCGATTTATGATACTCGTCCCCGGATTTGTCGCCAGTACGTCACCACCAAGTGTGACATTACCAGCGACGAGTACGATCACGAGCATCATTTTTACAGCGCCACGCAGTTGCAAGAATATGCTCAGGGTTATCTGCGGGATAAACGCAGGTTAGCTCAGCTCAGAGGCAAACACCGTCGGGCCAAGAAAAAGTAAGAGTGGGGTCGCTGGCAAACGTTGGCTAGATACGAGGATTTACCGTTGAAGATCTCAAGAGTCAAAGGGATGCGGGATTTTTATCCGGAGCAGATGCTCCAACGGCGATGGCTGGAGGATCTCTGGCGAGAGGTCTCGTTGCGCAACGCTTTTGTGGAGTACGACGGGCCCATTCTTGAACACCTGGATCTATTGACCGCCAAGTCAGGTCAAGAGATTGTCGAGCAGTTATTCAATCTCAAGGACCGTGCCGGCCGGGACCTGGTCATCAGGCCGGAGATCACCCCGACCCTAGCTAGAATGATAAATCAGCGAGTCGCCAGCCTACCCAAGCCCATCAGATGGTTTAGCATTCCTCGGCTCTGTCGTGCTGAACAGCCTCAGCGGGGCCGACTGCGGGAGTTCTTTCAGTGGAATGTTGACATCGTGGGCGTCGATAGCGCCGTGGCCGACGCCGAGTGTGTTTTTGTAGCGGTTGATCTGCTACGTACTACTGGCCTAAAGCCCAAGGACGTGGTGGTGCGAATATCCAGTCGCGAACTGCTCGGGGCTCTGCTAAACGATGCGGGCTTTTCCGCCGAGCAGGTTGATATAGCTTATCGGCTGCTGGACAAACGGAGCAAAATTCCAGATGAAGTGTTCCAAGAGCAGCTAAAACAATTAGTTACGGACTCAAAGTTGCGTGAGGGCCTAAAGCGAATCAGCAATTATCGGACCTTGGGTGAGATCATGTCCGAGGAGGGTTTGAGTAGCCAGAGTCGCGCAGCCGGCGATAGGTTGGCCGAGGTTTTCAGCGTGCTTGAGACCTTGGGCGTAGCGGATTACTGCTGTTTTGACATCGGAATCGTCCGCGGATTAGCTTATTATACGGGCGTGGTCTTCGAAATATTCGATCGGGCGGGCGAATTCCGAGCCATCGGAGGCGGTGGGCGCTTCGATGACCTGCTCAAGTCTTTGGGCGGGCCCAGCGTCGCTGCTGTGGGCTTTGGCGTAGGTGACGTAATTTTGGCGGAGGTTTTAGCCGAGAAAGGTCTGCTGGGGAAGTCCCAGAGCACTTGTGAGTTTTATGTTATCGATGCTGACGCGAGTTTATTCGAGAAGGTCCTGAAAATCGTGGCTCAGTTGCGAACGGCCGGCAAGGCCAGTGAGTTTTCATATAAACGCACCAGCCTGGCCAAGCAGTTCAAAGCCGCTGCTGCAGCCGGTGCCAAACGCTGCGTAATCGTCGGGCAGGAAACGACTGAGGAAGCTTTAGTAACCATCAAAGACATGGCCAACGGCAAACAAGGCCGCATACTCCTGGAGAAGTTCCTATCGGATCCCGACCAGGGTTTTGAATAATGGGCGTTGATAGCATAAACAGGGCGCACTACGAGCGAGCAGTTGAAGATTTCCTGCGGTGTAGATCTGTGCCTTATCTGCGTGTGGATCAGATAAAGCGATCAGCCTTTGCGGGCGTGAAATTCAAAAGTTTTGACTTGCTGGTATACCCGCAAGCGGGCGAAAATATTCTGGTGGACGTGAAAGGGCGCAAATGGCCCTATCTGAGCCGGGGAACCAAACGCTACTGGGAGAATTGGGTAACCGCCGAGGACCTTGAAGGGCTCAGAAAGTGGGAAGAAGTTTTTGGGCCTGGTTTTCGAGCAGCCTTTGTGTTTTGTTATTGGTTGACAGAATCGGATAATCTGCCTGTTGAGAACGGGGTCCACATTTTCGACGGAGAAAAATATGGATTTCTTCTGGTATGGCTGTCGGATTACGCGGATAATATGCGGGTGCGTTCGCCTCGCTGGAATACGGTATATATAGGAACTAAGCGGTTCAGGGAGTTAGCTGAGCCTTTGGAGGACGTTTTATGGTCAAATTCACCGCAATAGCGTCATGCCCCGCCCGTGCCGGTAAGTCACGCAGTCGAAGATTGCGTAACATCTTGGTTTTAGTAGCTTTAGCGTTCATTCTGGCTGGCAGTAGCCCTAGTTTTGCCCAAAGGGGCAGATCTGACGAGGCCCCGCCGCGTTCGCAAACGAAAACCAACCCCTGGCCATGGTTTATAGCCTTCATTCTGTTGGGGGTGGCTTGGTATCCTGCCTTTAAGAACTCCAAACGGGAAATGGAACGTTAGCGAAGTAGTCGCGACGTATAAGCATATTGGAATTCACAAACATCAGAAAGGAGGCATGAGCAATGAAGATTAAAGCAGTTGTCATTGCCATATTGTTGGTGGTCAATCTTGGGCTGTTGACTTCGGTGGTTCTCAGCGCTATCGATGGCGGACAGGCCTGGGCGGGAACGGCTCAAGCTCAAGCTATGCCCGTGGCGTCTAAGTACATGATGGTGATCGGGAGATTTAAACTAAACGAGCAGGCACTGTATGTCGTGAATCTGGAGAGGAGATCGATGGCGGTCTTTACCTTCAACACTCGCAAGAAAGATCAACGCCTCACTTACAGTGGCCGAGCTTCACTAGCTGCGGACTTCCGCTAAGACCTAGGGAGAAACTATTATGGACAGCAAAAACATGATCATAGCAGTCTTGAGCGTTACTGCCGTGGTGCTGCTCTGCACCTTGGTACTGCTGCATAGCGACTTGACCAGCCGAGACGCCTCGCTGGCCTGGGCGGATACCATGGATCGTGGGGGTGACTATATATTGGCCACTGGATCCTTAATGGACGGCGGCAGCACTTCGGCCTCCGGCACCAGCGATCCTCTCTACGCTCTGGACGCTTCCAACGACAAGCTCAATGTTTATCAGTACGATCTGAAGCAGCAAAGACTCGTCCTCTATGACAGCTTGGACTTAAGAACCTATTTTGTTAGCCCATAGTCTTGGGCCGCAAGGGATATTTTATTGAACTGTTTTATAGCCGACCTTGCTGAAGGCATTTTGTCCGGCGGACCCGGAGCTGATCGAGACACTGCTGCAAGGCTTGTCCAAGCAAGTAGCGGCGACGACATTTACGACCTTTTCTACTGGGCAAACCGTATTCGACTCACCAGGCTCGGCCCCGCGGTTAGGATCTGCGCAATCGCAGCCGGTAAAGTCGGAATGTGCACGGAGGACTGCGCCTTCTGTGGACAGTCAGCCCATCACTGTGCCAGCGCTGCGTGTGAATCCACGACTCTTTCACACTCCCAAATCATCCAGGCAGCCGCCCAGGCGAACAAAAGGGGCGCCTCCGCCTTCGGGATCGTCAACAGCGGCAGAGGGCCTTCCGACGCAGAACTAAACCAACTCGCTCCAACACTAATAGAGTTGGCTAAAAGGGGAAAGCCTGGTTTGTGTGCCTCTCTAGGTATATTATCGGACGCTCAGGCTCAGCGACTGCGTGAACTTGGCGTTCAACGCTACAATCACAACCTGGAAACATCACGGCGATTCTTTCCAACTATAGTTACCACCCATATTTATGACGATAGACTAGCGACCGTAGCAGCCGTGAAGCGAGCGGGAATGAGCCTTTGCTGTGGGGGAATTCTCGGTTTAGGCGAAACAGTCGATGATCGGCTGGACCTAGCCCAAACTTTGGCACAGATCAAGCCTGATGAGGTGCCCTTGAATTTTCTGCACCGTTTGGAGGGGACTCCCTTAGCTGGAGCCACGCCGCTCAAGCCGCTGGAAATCCTGCAGATGATCGCGGTATTCAGGTTTGTTTTGCCGGATACCCATATAAAGGTAGCTGGCGGGCGGGAGTCATGCCTGCGGGATATGCAGAGCTGGATGTTCTTTGCCGGTGCTTCGGGCTTCGTGCTCGGCGATTATCTGCTGACCAAGGGGCGCTGTGCAGCGGATGATCGTCAAATGTTATCGGACTTGGAACTGCCAATGGTCAGCGAACATACTGGACTTGCCCATGAAGTCCAGGCCTGAGGTAGTCATCACCGGCCTTGGCGCAGTTACTCCTGCCGGGCTCAACGTCGAGCAAACCTGGAATAGCCTGATACAAGGCCAACAGAAAGTCTCCCGTCTAAATATCAATATTCAGGGCCAACCGCACAGCTACGCCGCCGGGCAAGTGAGTGATTTCACCAGCCACAATGATATGGACCGCTCTGTGCAGTTCGCTTTGCACTGTGCGGGTGAGGCTCTTGCCCACGCCGGCCTGACTGAAAACGACGAATATCTGCGCAAGGCTGCCTGTGTATTCTCAATGAGCAAACCATCGCCAAGCGTGTTCGCAAAACTATACCAGCTCCACAAATGCAACGGATCGCTGGGCGACAATGATCTCGTCGGCGCGACTTGGCCCAATACCTGCTGCGTCGAGATAGCCAATCATTATGGGCTTATCGGACCTCGATTGTCTATACCCACAGCTTGTGCGACGGGCGCCCATGCCATCATCCGGGCGGTCGGCCTTATCCTAGATGGTCAAGCCGAGTGTGTCCTAGCCGGAGCCAGCGAGGCCAGCCTGACAGGACTTTACTTATCTGCCTTTGATCGTATGGGCGTACTAGGCAAGGACCCGGAGCATCCGGAAAGTGTCTGTAAGCCGTTCGATCGACGGCGAAACGGGTTTGCAGTCGCAGAGGGGGCAGCAGCCGTGGTAGTGGAAAGCGCCCAAGCAGCTCGAAGGCGAGGTATTTTAAAACCCCTAGCGCGGATAATCGGCTATTGGCAAGGAATGAACAGTCTGGACCTGCTGAAACTCGATCCCGATGGAAAGAGTCTAGCCCACGGCATAAACCAAGCCCTGCATCGATCAGCCGTAGCGTCGGAAACGCTGGATTATATTTGTGCCCACGGGACGGGAACCTTAGCCAACGACGCCAGCGAAACAGCCGCCATCAAGTCAGCCCTGGGCTCAGCTGCCTATACGACCAGCATTTCATCGCACAAAGGAGCCATTGGGCATCTCTTAGCCGCAGCCGGGGCTCTTCAAGTAGTCTCAGCGGTCAAGAGCATCGCCCACGACATCGTCCCGCCGACGGTGAACCTTCAAGAGCCCGATCCTGTTTGCGATCTGGATTATACTGCCAGAGAAGCTCGCCAACGGCCAATCAGAAACGCTCTATGCATCGCCGGTGGCTTCGGAGGCCAATGCGGCCTAATCGTTCTAAGCAAGCCCCATTAGACATATATATCAAATATGTAACATAATATATATTATGGGACCCTGTTTTGAGAGCTAGCTGTTTAGATGCCTCTCACGCATCAGGCCCATCCGACTAGATCTTTTTGAATCCCCGCCATCTTCAACCCCTCTTTCGTCACGTCCTCCGTCGCATCCGGCTCTTTTCGGTCATTCCTGCGAAGGCAGGCTCTTACCACCGCCTTACGGTAATCCATTTAGGCTGTCATAATATCGATGACGCGTCAGAACCAAATCATAAACTTCCTTTGCCTTTCGACCCGGCTCTTGCGGAATGATTTGGTCCACTAGGTAGCCGTTCTTCTCGAACGCCCGCATGCTCCGAGGATTATAGTCAGCTACCTCGCATCCAAAGATTCCCTCAGCGCCGCAGTCCTCAAAGGCGAAGCCAGTCAGCAGGCCGATAATCCGCGTCCCCCAACCCTGAGCCCAGAGGTCTTTTTCTCCGATTGCCAGATCAATCCGCCGCAAATCTATCTCTTTTGGATGTCGCGAGAGTATCCGCTCCAGATTCATCTCCTGCAACCAACAATCCCCAATCGGCCGCTCATCAAGCTCTGCAATAAAGTTGAACGCCTCTTCTGACACCCCTCGATAGATATCCTGTACCTCAGCCAACGGCCGCGATTTGATGTTATCACCTTCAGAGTAATACAAAACCTTCGGATCATTGTGCCATTTCAAAAGAATATCCCAATCATTCTCCGTCATCGGCCGTAGAACCAGTGGCCCATCACAAAGATAAACATCGTGCTGCCGTAGTTTCTTCACCATCGACAACCTCCAGACTGCCGCAGTTCATTTTCTGCCAACCATCTCCAATAATTCCTCCGCCACCTGCCCCGCTGCGTTCTCTTTGAACAAGGGCTCATACGCTGCCGACATTGTGGCCAACTTCTCTTCGCTCTTCATCAAACCCAGCAGCACATCGCCCACCGCCGCCGCGTTAGCTTTAGCTTCGCATCTGTCGCGCACAATCACAGCCGCTCCAGCATCAGCCAGGCATCGCGCGTTAGCTGTTTGATGTTGATCTCGCCCATACGGATAGGGCATCAGAACTGCCGGCAAACGCTTAGCTGTGAACTCGCCTAAACTGCTCGCCCCCGCTCGGCTCAGCACCACATCCGCCGCGGCCAGGGCCTCGGGCATCTCCGTCGTAAAATCCACCAGCTTATAATTCATCCCCACCTCAGCTTGCTCATACCCTTGCTGCACCACTTCCAGCTTGCCGGGCCCGGTAAGGTGCAATATTTGCCAATGGTCCGATAACGCGTCCAGTTTTCCTAACAGTTCAATCACTGTCTGGTTCACATTCATCGCCCCCTGCGATCCGCCTGGCACGAGCAGCACCTTTTTATTGGCCTGTAATCCGAACTTCTCTATTCCCGCCTGTCGCTTAGCCGAAAATATCTGCTTCCGCACCGGACATCCCGTTACCAGCAGTTCAGCTTTAGTTCTGCTAGCCAGTGTCTGAGCTGTCCTATCCCATTGCACAAAGATTTTCGCTGCTCTTTTAGCCAACCATTTGTTTGCCAACCCCGGCCCAGCGTCTGGGTTCAAAAGTGCCAGCGGAATCTTTAGTTTACTAGCCACTCGTCCCGCCGGCCCAGCCGCGAAACCTCCCATCCCCAGTACTGCCGCTGGCCGAAGGATCGCCAGCGCCTTAGCCGCGTCTCGTATCGAGCTCAACAGTGCATAGCTAAACGTTAGAAACCCCCAAGGGCTCAGCGAAAAGGGCGCCACCATTTGTTGCGTGTACGAATACCCTGCTCGGCTGAGTATTTGCTCATCGATTTTGCGGTCGGTTACAAAAAAGTGTATCTTTGCTTGGGCGCACTTCGCTTGCAATTCTTTCGCCACCGCCAACCCCGGCATAAGATGCCCCCCCGTCCCTCCACCAGCAAACACAAACATCAATGGTCTAGTTCTACTCACACAATCAGTATAAAGCCTCTAACAGGCTAAAACCAGAAATGTATGAAATAAACTGTTGCAGGACCTCAGTTTTGGCTACAATGGCCGCCTGGGAAAAAGTCGCTCGCACATTTGCCCCAAATACGTACAAAAAATGCAGGAAGTGACAGAAGGAATCTGTAAGGAGAAGATAGAACGTTTGTCTAGGCGTTAGCGTCTAGTGGGGTGTACATGGCCTGGGAAGACCAATATCCAAAGCATAATAAGACACATTTTTACAAATATGCAGATATAAAGACAGCTTGTTTGATTTTGCAGAACAAGACGTGGCGATTCTCTTCACCCAGTCGATTCAATGACCCGTTTGATACCCAGAGTACATTGTACTCCGATTGCGAAGACGATGTCTTCCGGAAAACATTATGTCATGAAATCGAAGAAATAGTGTTGGGCAAGAAACAGGTTAATTTTGAGCATAAAGAAGGGAAAGGAGAGGCGATTGTAGCGTTAAGAGAGAGATATATGAGTCGACGTTGGACCAAAGAGGAGGCAATAGCTATGATTAAAACTACGGTAGATGAGCTTGCTAATATCCGGAAGCATTTCAGTACACACTATCCTCAACGTTCGCAAAAACTATTACCCCGTCTGAGAGTGTTTTGTGTCAGTGAGGTCAAGGATAGTATTTTAATGTGGTCGCACTATGCCGATTACCACAAAGGGGTTGTTTTCAAACTTAAAGTACTGCGTGACAAGCACAATGCATTATGTTCTGCAGGTCGAGTAACATATGACAAGAAACCATATAGGTTGTTCACAATACCAGATTTGATTGACGCTTTCATCGGTGTTGATCAGATTAACGAAAGAAAAAGACTTGATCAATATATTTATCATAAAAATAAGATTTGGGATTATGAAAAAGAGTGGAGAGTATGGAATACAGTGACTGAAAAAGTCAAAGCAGAATTTACCGATTATGATCTGTATCCCGAAGAAATTGAGGCGGTGTATTTTGGGCTCAAAGCATCAGGCAGAAATAAAACGAAAATAATGACGTTGGCCAGAGAAGTAAATCCTAATGTTGCCTTCTTTCAAGGCAGTAAAGATCAAGATGGATTTGGTATTGTGTTTAATAGGATATAAAAAAACTGATACGGGGAGCAACTTGTTTGCACACGCGTAATCATTCAATAGACCCAACCCGCCCTTGCCGTCAAAACTAATTAAGACTTTAGTTCTTCGCCACAAAAACCGAGAATAATCCATCGTATGATTCTATAAACAGCCAAACCGCCAAACCAGAAAACAATCCAAACACTGCAAAAAGCGACAAAGGCACCAGCCAAGCTTACTAATATACAGATTCCCACCAATTTTGGCTTTGACAAATTTCTCCAAAACTGCACATTTGCATTTTTCAACAAGAATGGACGTATCTCCTTTAACGAAGGAGTACTTTGTTGTAAAGTTTCTTCTAAGTAAAAAGCTTTGAGGTTACTTATAACAGAATAATGCGCATCTATAACTGTGCCCTTTGCTGCCATTTCCTGCACCCATTCCTCAAACTCTTTAACTTCTTGCTCGCTCGGTTTTTGGACAACGAATGGGTTTAAATCCAAAAATTGATTTTGTGCATCGCAATATTTTTGGACTGGTATCATGCCTATACAAATCCCACCGACTATTGCGGCCACTATCCCCACAAGTAACGTTATTCTTTTTAATCCTTTTGCCAAATTCATAAGTTCATTCCTCCTGATCGGAAATAGCCCGCCAATGGTCTTATAAACTAAACACCCTCAGCCCAAAAGTCAACTGGTTTAGTGGATGAGCAGCTTACCCTCTAACCCCTTCCTATGGCATATAATATAGCCAATTCTCTTTCCGTATTATCTGCCTAAAGTCTCAAGCCTCAAGCCTTCCTTGTGTTTCTTCCCATTTGCTTTTTCCTACCGACATTATCAGCCCCGCCGCCAATCCCATCAGCACCAGCCCCGTACCCCCGGCAGAAACAAACGGCAACGATATCCCCTTAGTCGGCAGCACTCCAATATCCACCCCAATATGAATCCCAGCCTGCAGGCCAATAATCATCGCCAATCCAAAAGCCATCAGTCTGCCCAGCGTGCTCGTCGCCCTGGCCACAATCTTCAGCGTCAATAGCAGCAAAATTATGAACGCTAAAATCACAAGAGCGCATCCAATCAGCCCCAGCTCCTCAGCGATTATCGCGAAAATAAAATCCGTAGTATCTTCCGGCAAATACCCGTACTTCTGCACTCCCTTGCCCAAGCCCAGTCCTCGCCAACCGCCCGAGCCGATAGCTATCTTCGACTGCAGCACATGAAAGCTCGCCCCGCTCAGTTCCGAGCCTCCATTCAAAAACGCCATAACCCGCTCCCACCGCCAATCCACTCGATACACAAACTGGTAAAACACCGCTGCCGCCGGAACCGCTAGGC
>SDBV01009146.1_pt1 | contig 13216 bp, 9 predicted proteins | sample 2277081 | NCBI WGS metagenome assembly SDBV01 (sample SAMN10402039, study PRJNA504765) | marine sediment metagenome | isolation source: marine sediment core GS10_PC15, 223 cmbsf | place: Arctic Ocean: Southern Knipovich Ridge | collected 2010
CACCCACCTATTATTTGCCGATAATTACAAGGGTCTGCCGAGTTGATTCTCTAATACGCTGTGAAACCTTCTCTCCCTTTCTGAAGGTGAAAAAACACGTGAAGGTGATTGCGTGACAGGGCAAATGAATCTCACTTGTGGTTTGAGGAAGCCATTAGCGGCAGCAGTGAAGATATGAATCCGTTGGAATAAGGGTAAAGAAATCAAAATATGAGCATAAAAGGTAATATAAAAAGCATCATTTTGCTAATAGCAGTTGTTATTATGTTTGTGGCAATAGCTTTCCTGGCTCGAGAGAACACCAGGGCTTTCGAGAAGACAATTATTGCACAGACACAAGAAGCCTTGTTAACCATCGCTGAATCAGAGTCCCAGCATATTCTTAGACGCATAAATGAGGCTTGTGATGAGCTTAGGATTCTGGCTGAAAATCCAACAGTCAAGAATGCTATAATCAACGGCCTTGCAGACAAACAAGGCCCTGTTGTCGATGGTTATAGCCCCGAAAAACTTGTTTATGAACATCTTAAAAAGGATATCAATTCGTTATATCGACTGGATAACAAAGGTATCGTGCAAAGCAGATTTCCATGGAAGAAGGGCAAAGCGGGAACCGATTATTCGCAAAAACCTGGTGTAAAGATAGTTTTAAAGGATCATCGTTCTTGTATAAGTGAATTATTCGAGAACGACTCAGGAGATATGTCTTTTACCATTTGTCAACCTGTATTTCAGGATGAGCAGTTTGTCGGGATAATACGTGTTTTGATTAAAACAGAGAAGATAAATGCCTGCATGGAGGACAGCAAAGTTGGTAACAGAGGATACGCCCAAATAATAGATGATGATGGAATAATGATCTCCCATCCAAAAAGTGAACACATTAACAAAGATGTTATAAAGACAAGAAAAGAGGCATTCCCCGATCATGATTGGTCTGACATGGAAGAGATTGTTTCGAGAATGGTCAATGGGGAAAAGGGTGTTGGAGTTTATCATTCAGCATGGTGGTTTGACGAAGAACCTGCAATTGTCAAGAAATTAACCGCTTTTGTACCCGTTAGAATAGCAAATGAGTTATGGTCATTAGGGACGGTGATGAACTATGATGAAATCTCAGCCCCTGTCAATGCTCATTCCAGAAATGCTAACATTGGCATGACATTGTTGATTCTTCTTTTGTTTGGAGCAGGTGCTTATTATTATAGAATCCAGAAAGAAAAAACAAAGCTGGCAACTGAAGCAAGGTCGGCAACAAAGTTGAGGTTGGTTAATACGCAACTGGAAAAGGAGATATTTGAACGTAAGGCCGTCGAGGAAGAGCTTGAAGAGGTCAACCAACACCTCATAGAAACTACAGCAATGTCAAACAATATGGCGGCCGAAGCTGAAATGGCAAATATCTTTAAGAGTCAGTTCCTGGCAAACATGAGTCATGAAATCCGTACTCCTATGAGTGCAATAATCGGTTTTTCCAACATGCTGGCAGAGGAAACTATCACGGAAGAACAAAGAGAGTATGTTGATATTATCAGAAATTCTGGAGAAAGCCTGCTCCATCTTATCAATGACATACTCGACTTATCCAAAATAGAGGCTGGCAAAATCGATGTTGAAATTATTGACTGCTCATTGAAAGAAATGCTCAATTCTATTGAACCTTTGATGAAAGCAAAGGCATCAGAAAAAGGAGTAGAATTTCAAGTTGTCACCACAGATGCCTTGCCTGCACAGATACGCACAGATCCCACCCGTTTAGAACAATGCCTGATCAATCTTGCAAACAATGCCATTAAATTCACTGAGCGGGGACATGTGTATGTCAACGTATCCCTTCAAGAAAACAATAGTGAGTCATTTATTCGGTTCGATGTTGAAGATACGGGTATCGGCATTCCTGCTGAGAGACAGGAACAGATATTTGAACCATTTGTCCAGGCTGATGGAAGTACTACTCGTGAATTTGGCGGAACAGGTCTGGGGCTGACAATTACGAAACGACTGTCGGAGCTTCTGGGTGGAACCCTGAGCTTGACCAGTGAAGTGGGCAAGGGTTCGGTATTTTCACTCGTAATACCAACAGGTGTAGATGTGGGGAAACAGACACTTTTGGATGAATCCGGTTCAACTAATCAACCAGGCACTGTTCTGGATACAGAGGAGATTGAACTCTCAGGCAGTGTATTAGTGGCCGAAGATGACCCGGCCAATCAAAAACTGATAAGGAAATTGTTAGAGAAGAGGGGCTTTGAAGTTACAATCGCAGAGGATGGTGTGATTGCTGTGCAAAAAAGCTCAGAGCAATCATTCGACCTTATACTCATGGATATGATGATGCCAAGAATGAATGGTTATGAAGCAACTGTGGCATTGAGGGACGATGGAGTCTCCACTCCGATCATAGCTCTAACTGCAAATTCTATGAAGGGAGACAGGGGGAAGTGTATTGAAGCAGGTTGTGATGACTACTTATCAAAACCTGTCAATCAGGATGAGTTGAGAAGGATTCTGAAGAAGTATGTTCCTGCCGGAAGTGTTTCAGCTTGATAGCATTCCCGGCGAAATAAGGGGATGTATATTGTCTGGTTAACATGGTAACGATGGGGTTTTTGTGGTGTCAGGGAGCGGGGGTTATTTTTGCGATTTGGGCCTTGACGGTTATTCTGTCTTCAGCAAAGAGGGTTATTGCCTCGGGGTAGGCGATACACTCCTGTTGGAAGATGCGGGCGGCGAGGGTGTCGGCGGCGTCATCGGGTTCGACGGGGCAGGCGCGCTGGACGATGATGGGGCCCTTGTCGTATTCGTTAGTGCAGAAATGCACGGTGCAGCCGCTGATTTTGCAGCCGGCGGCGAGAACCGCCTCGTGTACATGGTGGCCCCACATGCCGTGGCCGCCGAAGCCGGGCAGCAGAGCCGGATGGATGTTCATCACGCGGTTTTCGTATTCCGGCGGTATCAGCCACAGACACAGCCACCCGGCCTGAATGACCAGATCGACCTTGGCCTCATCCAGCGTCTCTTTGATGCGAGCCGTGAACTCCTCGATATCGGGATGGTCCTTCTTTCGTATGATCACCGGTTCCAGCCCGATACCCCTGGCGCGCTCTACCCCCTTGACCTGGGCGCGGGAACTGACGACAACGGCAATCTCGGCGTTAAGCCGACCGGCCTGGATCTGTTCGTGGATATTGACCATCGTTCTCCCCCCGCCGCTGAGCAGTATTCCCAGGCGCACTTTCTTGCCGGCGGGTTTGGCGCAAACCGCTGCGTCGGCGCTTACACCGTCGATATTGCGCCGGGCATCCATGGCGCGGTTGGCGAGTTCGTCGGCGCGGCTGTTCTTGTCCCTGGTGATGTGTGTGACCTGCCATTTGTCGAAGTAGTTTAGCAACTCCATGCAATCGGCATAGACTTCTCGCAGGTTGGGGCTCTTGACTCTGTATTGCCCGTTGATCTGGCGGGCCATCAGTTCGCTGTCGGTGTAGACGCTGATGATCTTTGCCTGCCGTTGTTTTGCGGCGTTTAGCGCCCTGAGCAGACCGGCGTATTCGGCGACATTATTGGTGGTCTTGCCGAGAAAGAATCCTTTGCTCTCGATGGTCTTGCCGCCGGGTTCGGTTAATATATAGGCTGCCGCCGCCGGACCGGGATTGCCCCTGCTTCCGCCGTCGGTATGAATAACAATATGCTGCTGCACAATCAGATTCTCCGAAATCTCAAATGACTCAAAGCTCCTGCGGCGATGTGAATCCTACTCATCCGACTCCTTGAGGATCAGTATGCGCGTGCAGTTCGAACACCGGATGATCTCATCCCTGACCATGAGGCGGTTAATGACTTCTGTGGGAATTCCCATGAAGCATCCGCCGCAACTGAAGACTTCGACCTTCTCGTTTTGTTTTCCTGCAGCGGCAAGAGCCTCACCGTCGTACGTTTCGGCGACCCGGTTGAAGACGTGCAGTGTCTCGGCGGGTACGTCCTTGGCGGCGGCATCCCACTCGACCTGGATTTCGGTGATTTCGGCCTCGTATCCCACCGCCTTCACCTCGCTGTCTTTTCTCACCTGGTCGAGATTGCCCTTGTGTTCATCAATCTGCTCCTGGATCTCGGCGGAGGCGGCCTGGTCGGCTTCGATGTTCTTCATCAGATCCAGCGCCTGGCTTTCGATCTTGGAATTATCCGCCTTGGAAGTGTTTAACTCAGTGAGGATCGCCGAGTATTCCTTGTTTGTCTTTGCCATATTGAGGGCGGCCCTGAGTCGGGAGATGGTTTCGTCTCGATGCTTGAGTTCAAGCTCGAATCGGTCCACCTGGACGCGAGTCATTTTGATTTCTTCCTTTTTGGCCTCGACGCCGTTTTGCAGCGTTCGAAGCTGGTTTTCCTGGAAGATAACGGTCCTTCTGCATCTGGTCAGCTTGGACTTGACCGCGCGGAGACGATTTTCAACACTTTGAAGCTTTATAAGCCCATTCAATACAGGTCCCATTGACACTCCTTTATTCACTTTTTATCCCCCCGAGCCCGACTATTGTCTATTATGTTTGAAGTTGCAGAATCTTCAAGGAAAATTCACATATTTTTATGCCGGACCGCTTTTGCAGGTTGCCGGTGGGCTGATCCGCCGCAGGCGGAACCCCTGCAATCTGCCACTCGACCGGCGCAATCCTTTCGCACACCCCAGCCGAAAGCAGGCGAAAGAGTGGTTCTTTTGTCCTTGACTGGCTTGTTGGGGTGTGGTAAATTGGTTTGTTGATCAGGCGAGGCGAAGCCGAACAGTAGCGTGTTGTCAGTCGGGAGATGTGATATGGTTGTTTCGGCGTGCAAGAGGATACGCAGAATCCGGGGGTTTACGCTGATAGAGCTTTTGGTGGTGATCGCCATCATTGCGATACTGCTGGCGATCCTGCTCCCGGGGCTCAAACGCGTCAAGGAACAGGGCAAACGTATTGTGTGCCTGAGCAACCTGAGGCAGATGACGATGTGCTGGGAGATGTACGCCGAAGAAAACGACGGCAAGATTGTTAACGGCAATACAGGCACGGGCTGTTGGGTTTACTGGCCGGGGCGAGGTGCGACCGAACAATTGCGAATCCAGGGCATTGAGGACGGCCTGCTGTTTCCGTACAGTTCCAGTATAGATATCTATAAATGCCCCACCGGCATTCGTGACGAGCTCGTGACCTATGCCATAATGGACCGCATGAACGGCGCCTCGATACCGGGAGCCCGTAAGCTAATCAAAAACAAATCGGAAATCACCAGTCCGGGGCGAAGGGCGGTTTTTGTTGATGAAGGGCGTCTGAGTCCTTCAAGCTGGACGATATGGTATGATCAGGAGAAATGGTGGGACCAGATCACGGCGCGACACGGCAATGGCACGGACTTTTCGTTTGCCGACGGCCACAGCGAATACTGGAAGTGGAGCGACGAGCGTACGCTGTGGGTTTGTAACGCCGACTACGACGACTGGCAAGGTACGTTGCGTTTTGACGCGCGTGCCACTCAGCCCGGCAATGTTGACCTCCACAGGGTCCAGATTGGCGCATGGGGCAAATTGGGCTATACCCCTGCGGCACCGTGAGGGCATCTTTCGTCGACAGTACAGAACCGGATATGGGCACAATACCTGGCTGCATTTTGATCAAAGAATCCTGTTTCGCACGAAGTGGGGAGGTTTGCGTTTTGCGTTTGCCGATATTGGTTTCGGGTATAATTTCCAGGAGAAGCTATGAAGAGTTTCAGGAAAGAATTGTGGTTTGAGATATCTCAGAGGCGGGAGTTGATTAATATTACACCGCAGGTCGAGCAGTGTCTCGCTGAAAGCGGCATCACCGAAGGGCTTTTGCTCTGTAATGCGATGCACATAACCGCCAGCGTCTTTATCAACGATGACGAGAGCGGGCTGCATCACGATTTCGAGGTCTGGCTGGAGAAGCTTGCCCCGGAAAAACCGCATAGCCAATACCGGCATAACGGCTATGAGGATAATGCCGACGCTCACCTGAAGCGCACCGTCATGGGGCGCGAGGTCGTGGTGGCGATCACCGAGGGCAGGCTTGACTTCGGGCCCTGGGAGCGGATATTCTATGGAGAGTTCGACGGCAAGAGGCCAAAGCGTGTATTAGTCAAAATCATCGGCGAATAACCCGAATACGCCCGCCAAAAATCGGGAGCAGCGGTTTGGAAACAGCAATCTTTCTATTCAGTGCGCTTGTGATATCGCTGTCGGGCGTGATGGCGCCGGGTACGGTTACGGCCGCTGCGATTGCCCACGGAGCGCGGCGGCGGGATGCCGGCATACTGATCGCCTTGGGCCACGGCATCATCGAGTTTCCACTGATGTTCTTGATTATCCTGGGCTTTGCCGCGATCATCGAGTCTTCGGCTGTTCAGGTCGCCATAGGCATCGTCGGCGGGCTCTTCCTGCTGTGGATGGGTGTGCAGATGATTCGCGAGATCCGCAGGGAAGATTTTTCCGTTGAGGCAACATGCAAGTCGCCGCCGCTGCTGACGGGTCTGATACTGTCGGCGGGCAATCCTTACTTTTTGCTGTGGTGGGCGACGGTAGGGCTCAAACTCGCCACCGACGCGCGGCAGTTGGGATGGATTGCATTTGTGCTGTTTACGATTGTCCACTGGCTGTGCGATCTGGTCTGGTTAGGCTTCTTAGGCTGGATGAGCTACGGAGGCGCCAAAGTGTTGGGCAACAAAAGCCAGCGCATTATCTTAGGTGTCTGCGGGACGGCGCTGATACTGTTCAGTATAAAGTTCGTCTACAGCGCAGGCGCCCTTTGGGTTGATGTTCTGCAGAGAGCTTGATGCGGGTTACTGGTGGGCTAAGAGCCCACCCTACATTAGCCCCAATGGTGGGGCAAGCCCCACCCTACGGCTGGTTCGGCGCTGTCAGGTGGATTGTTCTTCGAGGATTTCCTTCAGGTTTGTTTTTGCGAGTTCTTCGTGGCGGGCGTCTATTATGTTCCTTAGTTTTGCCCCGACGGCTGTGTAGTTCTGGTCGAAGCTTGCGTCTTTTACGGCGTCGGCGATGTCTGCTAACGTTATCTTTTCGCCGTCGGTTGCCGGTGCGAAACCTGTCTGGGGTTCTGCGGTCTGGACGAGCAGACCCTTGCTAACGAGATGTTCGAGTATCCTGTGGCCGAACTCGGCGGGCAGCTTCATCCGGCCGCATATCGCGTCGGCGGATACCGGGCCGTGCTTGTTTTCAAACTCGCCGAAGATGTATTCCAGAATCCTTATGACCGTGAAGTCATTGATCAGAAAGTGTTCGTCTTGCTGGCGCATCGCCGCGATTTCGGCGGCGTCGATGGTCTTTAAGTGCTGCGTGGTGTAGGTCAACTGCAGCCCGAACAGGACGATGACCCATGTTACCCATATCCAGAACACGCCCAGGGGGATAATACTTATTACGCCATAAACGCCCTTGTACGGTTGGAAGTTGGCCATGTACAAGGTAAAAAGCGCTTTGGCGCCGGTCCATATCAGTGCCGCCACCGCCGCGCCCCAAAGCGCTGCGCGGATACTCACCTTCGTATTGGGCAAAACAAAATAGAGCAGAAACAGCGCCGCGACGCTGATGAAATACGGCAGCAGCGGCCCGACGTAATTCATGACTCCATGCTGTAGTCTGTTGGCGACGAGGTAATTCGTGCTGAAATAAAAACCGATCACGAGCAGAAACGGCCCCAGGGTCATCAGCGCCCAGTAGTTGACAACCCGCTGGACGAAGTTTCTGCCCCGCCCGACATGCCAGATATTATTAAACGCCCGTTCAATCGTCGTCAGCAGCCCCAGCGCCGCCCACACGACAATTCCACAACTAAACAGCGTAATCGCCCCGGCGTTGAGCCTGGAAATGTACATGTCGGTTATTTCATCTATCTTGTCGGTGAGCTTGACCTCTTCCTGTGAGTCGGCTTCGTTGGCGGGGTACATGATCCGGTCGAGGTTCAACTGCTCATAAAAAAAGCCCCTGACATTGTCCCCCACCTCCCGGTAGGCCGGGATCGCCTGAAAAACCATCACCATCACGATAGCCAACGGAACGATTCCGAAGAGAGTATGGTACGAAAGCGCCGCCGCCTGCGTGCCCGAACGATTCTGACGAAGCAGCCGCGCGCAATGACGCCACAGCTTGAGCTGGAAGACAACGAACCGGCTCCACTTGCCCAATTCCTCGGTCGGTTTAGTCAGGATCTCTTTAAGCATTCCTTTCCCTCACAACAATTGCGTCTGCCCGAATGCAGACTCCGACAAAACACACTCTACCAAAGAAATCGGAGAATTCCGCAGCGCTCTTCAGCCCTTTATAAATCAATTTCCGCGCAAAAGGCCGATAACACCAAAGGCTGCAGGGTGGGCCCTGAGCCCACCACCATCCCGACCGAAAGCCCAAGTGGGTTCTACCCCCCTCTGCAGGGTGGTTTTCACCGGCCTTTGCAAAACTGAGACTATCGGAATATTCTCTCCAGGGCCTTCTCCAGGGTCTTATCGAGTTGTTCCTCAAGGAATTTTCGCCCGGCCTCTTCGAGAACTTTTTTCATATCGATGCTCGGCCTGTCCAGCGTCCCCCCGATTACCGCGGTGATGCGCATCGCCGAATCCTCCCCGACCCTGGCGGTTCGGCCCTTGACAGTCCACGGAAACGTGACCTTCATGTCGATAGTCTTGTCCAGCCCGATCCTGCCGCTGAAGTTCAGCGGATTGTTGCCGACATGAATCAGCATGTCATCGTAACTCAGGAAGCCCTTTTCAAGCACAAATCGCGTGGGCATCACGTGCAGCCTGTCCGTATTCTGGACGATCACTGCGAACAGCCCCCGGGGTTTGAGTACGACGTCGGCGATTTCAATCGTTCCGGTGATCTCAAGGTCGTCGGCGAACGTCTTGCTGCCTAAAGGAATGGACATCTTTTCGCAGTGGAAATTTGCGATACCTGTAACGTCGGCCTGATTGGCAAAGAGAGGATTGATGTACATCAGGAGGCGTCGGGTCATTTCGTCGTTAATCTTGATGCCTTCGGCCAATTGGGAGGGCTTTGCCATTCGCAGTGTCATTGGTTTTTCTTTGAAGTTCACGTTGCCTTCAAAGCCGATCCTTCCCTCGTTGACGGCGGTGGCGGGCAGTTCCAGCGCCAAGAGTCCCTTGGTAGCCTGCAGTTTCAGGTCGGCTTCTGCGAAGTTGAGCCCCATATACTGCGCTTTGTCGAAGCCGAAATTTGTTTTTCCATTGATGTTGGCAAGAAGCCGGTCGGTCCCGGTGGGATATTGCGAGTTGAAAGTCAAATCACTCCTGCGTATTCCCTCCATAGCCAGCCCGCGAGGCAGAAACGGCGCCGCCAGCGCGCTGACGGCGGCCAGGTCATACTCGGCCTGCAGTTGCCCGGCAACATGAGTTTTCTGCCCCTTTTCACTCTGTTCGAATTTGCCTTTTGTAACCTTGATGAGCGATTGGCCCTGCACACCCTCAATGAACAGGTCGTTGACTGTGATCTCTTTTTGCTTTGTGTCGGCGATGAGGTCCGCTACGAGTTTGATGGTTTCCTGTCTGAACGGGTCCTGCCCGGGTGTGTTGATGACAAGCTTCTTGACGTTTGTCCTGTCGGTCTTGATATGAAACCTGCCGTCTTTGCCGTCGATTGCCGCCTCACTGACAAGTCTTCCGGCAAACGTTACGCCCTCTGGTATCTCGGTAGTCAGCGCCACAAACGGCTGGAGCTTTCTCAAGTCGACGTCCGCAGAAAGCCCGAGGCTGACTGTGCCCTGCTTCAAATCGTCGGGAATGACCGCATCGGTGATTTCGATTCTTCCCAGGTCGGCTAACACTTTCACCGACGCGATCTTTGTGATGTTCTTTTCGTTGTCCCTCTGTATGTCGAATCCGAGATTGGCGGTTGTTGCCTCGGTCGCCAGATCGCCCTTTCTGATGACCAGACCTTCCGTCAGGCCCCGACCGGTCACTTTGACCGTGTTCTCGCCGAAGGCTACCTTGCCCGTGCTTGCAATATTGCCCTGCAGGCGGTACTCGCCAAAGTCCACAAGTTGACCGGCAAAGTCCTGCAGCCCCGTCAACTTGGCGGTGGCGTCATAGTCCACGACATTGCCCGTCCCTGAACAGAGAACGTTGCAAAACGACGACTCGAAATTCAGCCGTTTAATCCTGATCGCCCCGTCGGTCGAAGAGATATCGGCGTCGATAATGACCGGCTCTCGCACAACGGTCTCTTTGCCGGCGACAATACTCTTGAAATTCCGCAATTGCGCTTTCGCTATAATTCGTTCGAATTTGCCCTTTTCGATTATGACATCGGCGTCGGCGTTCAGTTGGCCGCTGGTCTTGATGTCCTTGCCCGTCAACGCAAACAGCGGGGTCAACGACGAAAGTTCCAGGTTGTCGACGTTAACCTTGAAATCGCCCGTTGTTCCCTTGAACGCCCATTTCTTCTTGTCGGACTGTTTCATGCTGCCGAGGGCGGTGATCCGCGACTCTTTGTCGCCCTCGACCACATCCATCACCAGATCAAACGTCACTTTCACAGTGTTTTCGTCAAATGAGACCTTGCCCGTGCTTGCCGCCTTGCCCTGCAGGCGGTACTCGCCGAAATCGGCAAGTTGGCCGGCAAAATCCTGCAGCCCCGCCAAATCGGCGGTGGCGTCATAGTCCACGACATTGCCCGTCCCCTTACAGCGAACGTTACAGAACGACGACTCGAAATTCAGCCGCTCGATCCTGATCACCCCGTCGGTCGAAGAGACATCGGCGTCGATAATGACCGGCTCCTGCACAACGGTCTCTTTGCCGGCGACAATACTCTTGAAATTCCGCAATTGCGCTTTCGCCATCACTTGTTCGAATCTACCCTTTTCGATTCTGACATCGGCGTTGGCGTTCAGTTGGCCGCTGGTCTGGATGTCCTTGCCCATCAGCACAAACAGCGGTGTCAACGTGGACAACTCCAGCTTATCCACGGTAACCTTGAAATCGCCGGTTGTCCCCTTCAGCGTCCATTTCTTCTTGTCGGACTGCTTCATGCTGCCATGGGCGGTGATCTGCGACTCCTTGCCGTCCTCGACCACAGCCATCGTCAGATCAAACGTGGACTTTTGCCCTAACGGATTGAGGTTGACCTTCGATGCGATATTGCGAAAGTGCACACTCTGAGTAGTGTCTTTTCGCACAAGATTGATGGTGGCGTTGCCTTCCTGGATCTCCAGGTCGAGCATCGCTAACCCAAGCGCTGCGCGGCCGCCGGTATCATCCGATTTGGATGGCTGGTCGTTTTTGGGCCGTGTCCCCGGATCCTGGACATTGATGACGACCCGCGGCGCATCCAGCAGCGTCTTGCCAAGAGCGAGGTTGCCCCGCAGCATCGCCATCAGTTGAGGCTTTGCCGAAATCTCCCTCACCGAAACCGACATCATCCCCTTGTGGTCGGAAAACGTCAGATCGGTAAGCCGGATGCCCTTGAACCAGCCCACCGACAACGTCTTTGCATCCACCTCGCCGTCGACGGCGCGACTAATCTTAGACAGTATCAGTTTCTTGCCGCTGGGCGACGACAAATACGCCGGCAGGATGATAACAATCGCCAGGACGACACCCGCCGCTGCAATCAGCATCCACTTGAGCACCCTGAACCTGCGTGATCGCTTCGGAGGGCTCTTCTTCCGGTCACTTGCCGCTTCCATGCTCTCGTCCCCAAAAAAATGATACCAAAACCACCATCGGCGCCCGAGCCCCAAAAGCCGCCAGACCGTGCCGGCCCGTCGGCCCATCCCCCCGATGACGCCACATTCACTCATACGTCATCGGTCGAATATCAGTCGAGCATTATCTCGTCGCTCTTGGCCTTGACGATACCGTCGATCTTGTCCGTGAATTTCTTGGTCAGGTTATCGATATCCTTCTTGCCCTTGTCGCGGTCGTCTTCGGTAATAACCTTGTTCTTCTGCTCCTCGTCCAGTGCCTTGTTGGCATCACGTCTGATATTGCGAACAGATACCTTGGCTTTTTCCCCCAGCTGCTTGACCTGCTGGGCGAGCTGATCGCGTCTTTCTCCACTCAGCGGGGGCACACTGAGCCTGATGACCTTGCCGTCGAGTATCGGAGCAAGACTCAGTTCGCTGTTCTTGATGGCCTTTTCAATTTCCTTCAGGGCAGAGGGGTCAAACGGCTTGATTATGATCATATCGGCCTCCGGCGTGGCGATAGTCGCCATCTGCTTCAGTGGCGTTGCCGTGCCGTAATACTCCACGCTCAGGTTCTCCACCAATCCCGCAGAAGCCCTGCCCGTCCGCACCGAACGCAGCTCCGTCTGCAGAAACTCCACCGCCTTTTTCATGCTGTTTTCATGCTCTGCAATGATTTTTTGTGTAGGCATTCGTCAAACTCCAATTGACCACGAACAAAATCCGGTTGACCTTATCGGGCAATCCGCGTGCCGACCTTCTCGCCGCGAATCGCCTTTTCGATACTGCCCTGTGTAAACATGTTTAAAACCACAATCGGAACATTGTTCTCGCTGCAAAGACTGATCGCCGCAGGATCCATTACCTTCAACCCACGGCCGAGAACATCCGCATACGAAATCTCCTCCATAAGCTGTGCATCCGGGTTTTTCACCGGGTCGTCGGTATATACGCCGTCGACCTTGGTTGCCTTGATGAGAATATCGGCCTCCAGCTCAGCCGCCCGCAGCGCCGCACACGTATCCGTGGAGAAGAAAGGGTTGCCCGTGCCGCCGGCTAAGATGACCACCCTGCCGGCTTCGAGATGCTTGATGCAGCGTCTTTGCAGGAACGCCTCACAAAGTGCGGGCACGTCGATGGCGCTCATGACCCGCGTTGGCTGATGCGCTCTCTCCAGCATCTCCTGAAGGGCGCAGGCATTGAGCACCGTCGCCAACATCCCCATGTAATCGGCAGTGTTACGGGGAATCGGGCTTTGGGCTGAAAAGGTCTGCCCCCGAAGGAAATTGCCGCCGCCGACGACAACAGCCACTTGGGGCCCGAACTCACAGAGCTGGGCGATTCTGGCGGCGATCGCCTCGATCGCCTCAATATCGAGCCCGAACTCGCCGGGCCTGCAAAAACTCTCGCCCGACAGTTTAAGTAGAATCCGTTTGTACTTTATATCAGCCATAATCCTTACAGCAACTCCCTGAAAAAGTCTCTGACAACTCCCGACACCGACGGCTATTATA
>SDBV01009147.1_pt1 | contig 13216 bp, 7 predicted proteins | sample 2277081 | NCBI WGS metagenome assembly SDBV01 (sample SAMN10402039, study PRJNA504765) | marine sediment metagenome | isolation source: marine sediment core GS10_PC15, 223 cmbsf | place: Arctic Ocean: Southern Knipovich Ridge | collected 2010
CTTTTTCACTGCTTTGTATTCAAAATCCTTATAACCGATTTTCTCTCGATACGAACGCTCAGCGATTTCATTTGCCTTTGAAATATCATCCTCATGTACCCACCATAAACTTTCTTTTAGCATCTCTTCTTGCTCATATCCGATTATCTCTTTACAGTTAGGACTTACATAAATGTAATTACCTTCTTTATTTGTAATTAGAAGAAAACTAGGAACTGCTTCAACAATAGTTCGGAATCTTTCTTCTGACTCAAGAAGTGCTGACTCGGCCTGCTTTTGTTCAGTTATGTCGAAGGTATACTCAATAATCTGGCTAATCTTTCCTTTCCCATCAAAAACAGGATAACCATGAACCTCAATTATTCTGGCATTGCCGTCTTTGGTATAATGAATATGCTCTAATGTAACAGGTTTTTTAGTCTTTTTTATTTCTTCAATCGGACAGGAATGTTGTGAATTTTTGCATGGTTTGTTTTGGTGATGGGTGAGTTTATAACATTTCGAGTTTTTTGTTAAAGGTCCGAAATTCGAAGCTGAGTTGGCCATTTTAATTGTATAGTCATTTGCGTCAATGATATAAAAAGGCTGGCTAAAAGATTCTATTATATTCCTCAAATATTCATTCTGCTGTTGAATCGTTATCTCAGCTTCCTTTCGCTCGGATATATCTTGAACGACATGTAGAAAAATCATTTTACCATCATGACCTTTGAAATTCAGGGGATAGATGGATGAAGAAACCCATTTACCATAAAATGGATCCAGCAGTTCTTTTTCTACTAATTGATTTTTTTCTAAAGCCTCCTCAAGAGGACACCCCGGGAACGGTTCATCGTGACCGTGAATAAGTTTTGGACAATAACAGTATAAAATATCCTCAATATTTTTACCTAAATTGTTCAACAAAGTATTGTTTGCCATTAATATTTTATGATCTTCATCTATGATCATTACTATAAAAGGGATTGCATCAATAAAAGGCTTGATAGTTTGCATAAAAGAGTTATTAGAATTGATTTCTTTCCCCCGGGGTAATACTTTTCCCGACATTTTATAGTCTTTCTTTGCAGTTTCCCCAAAGACAATATGTTTTCGCAACTCTTCCAATTCTTTAATAAGCAGCTTTTTAGTTTTCTTTTTATCGTCCATAAAAGAATTCTCCGAAAGTTGAGATAATAAAATTCTAAATGATTATAAAGCGCTCATATTTATTTTTCACCGTCATTTGCATTTTTAATCCCAAAAATGACCTCTCCCCTGAGCAGCGCTCAGAGTTTTCCCGTCAACTGCACTTCGATTTGTTAGTAATCAGGAATTGTTATTTAAGTATATTTTGAAACCCGATGCAGGCACCCAGGAATTCTTTTGATTAAATCATTTCTTATTCTATAGAACAGGCGTGAAAAGTATTATCAATATACTATTTTTTAATTATTAATTATCGAAACAATATTATTTGGTAAACTTATAAAAACTTCATAATTTTTACACCGGGAGTGTTAATTTTTCGCTGTAAATTTACCCGATTATTTTTACAATAACAATTCAACCATTGGCATATCAGAATTAATATCAGGGCAGCAGAAATATCCATTGCCCTCTACATCCGCAACAAAATGTGCAGGCGATTATTAATTGAATTACCTACCCTGCTGCATAGATAATAAAGAATTATAGCTATATAGAATAGATTTTGTTTCGAACCTTCATCAGATAATATAATCACAAACACTTCAATTGTACAGGCAGCAACAGTAATTCCTGAATATAAACCTGAAAAGAAAGCAGGAATAAAAAACCTTGCCATTTAACATGGAGAGCTGTAAAACTGAAATGTATTCTTTTGTAAAGACAAAATTAAGGGTTTTTTAAGGTGTTTAATCTCATGTGTTTGCCCCGATGGGAAATCCTGCACTGACTCTTGTGAAAGCACGGCTCCTGTAATTGGTACATGTCTCGATATAGGGACCCAACCAACCGCAGGATAGTTGCGGTTAACTTTTCGTCCGGCAATAATAACTAGACCTTCAACCGACCAATCCGCTTGTGCAGTTCAAGCTCCGGATATTCTGTATTGTTCGCTGCGCTTCTTTCTCACGTTGGAGAATATCCATTGAAGTTCTTATGTGTGAAATTCACCGCAATGTAAAAAACAACCTTGCAGTTATCTCAAGCTTCCCGATATATCCGATTGACATGATAAAAGATAAACGGTATATTTATATATTCAATGATAGCATTAACAGTATAAACACAATGGCTTTAATTCACCAGATTCTTTTTCATCAGGGAATCTTTGCGCAAATTAATTTTTATATGTACATTACTACAACAAGTGCATATATTGTCAGGATATACAAGTCAGTAAGGGGAATAATTTCCTTAAAACCGATAAGATGTTCATTTTTATTTTTTATAAATATCCTCTACTGCGCCCTGATAATTAATGAAATGTTTTCTAATTTTTTTAAAAGCGCGATTTTCCTGATAAAAAAAGAAGGCGAATTGAGCTTTAATCTAATATGGTAAAAGACACTGAGTTCAGAAAGTTGATTGAAAATGCGCCGAGCAAAAATACTCATTGTTGAAGATGATCTTATATTAGCAGATAATATAAAAATAAGTTTGGAAAAAAATGGTTATGATATTGCATCATTGGCTGTTTCAGGAGAAGAGGCGCTACTTTTCGCAGAGAAAGAAAATCCGGATTTAGTGCTTATGGACATAGTTATCAAAAGTGAACCCGATGGTATCGACACTGCCGACCAAATTCGCAAACAGTTTGGAATCCCCGTTATATTTCTGACCGCTTACAGCGAAAACGAAATTTTCCATAGTACTAAAATAACCGAACCTTTTGCTTATATCACAAAACCATTTGATACAAGACAGTTGATAATAAATATAGAAATGGCATTGTATAAATCTGAACAGGATAAAGAAAAAGAAAAACTTATTCAGGATCTTCAAAAGGAAATCACCGAGCGCAAGAAAGCTGAGGAGGAAATCAAAAGATCAAATGAATTTCTTGATAATATAATTAACGCTATAGATGATCTCGTTTATGTCAAGGATGAAAAACACAGATTTATATTAATTAACGATAAATTTTGTGAACAGTTCGATGTGACACGCGATGAAGTCCTGGGAAAATGTGATTATGATTATTTGCCCAAAGAAGATGCGGACAGATTCCGGAAAATTGAAGAAAAAGTTTTTAAAACGGGCGAGACAGCTTTAAGTGAGGATATTAGTAGACCTAATATAATTCATGGAAAAACATTTGTATTTTCAACCAAGAAATCACTTCTAAAAGATACCTTAACCTCAGAAAAATTCATAGTGGGTATCTCTCGGGATATCACAGAACTCAAGAAAGCGCAGGAAGAGTTATTAGAAACTAATGAAAGGTATAACCGATTAACAGATAATGCTGATGAAGTTATTTTCAGGGTGAAGGCTGAAGGAGGACATGTTGTTTATTTGAATGCCGCTGCTGAGCGTATATTTGGATATTCAATGGCAGATTGGTTGGCTGACCCTGCAATTGGTTTTAAAATAATCCATCCTGATTTTAGAGAAAAGCAAAAACAAATTATTGAAAAAATAAATACTACTAAAAAACCAATAAAAAACGCTGTTCTGAGTTGGATAACCAAAGATGGTCGTGAAGTTATTATGGAGCATACCATAATTCCAATATTGGATAAAAAAGAAAATGTAACCTATTTTGAATCAATTGGAAGAGACATCACCGAGTTCAAGAAAGCAGATGAGGCGCTGAGGGAGAGCGAGAAAGAATTAGAGAACATATTTAATCTCACTCCGGACATGATATGTGTTTGCACCCCTGAAGGAAAATTCCTTAAAGTCAGTCCCTCTTGTGAAGAAGTTCTGGGTTATACAGTAGATGAAGTTCTTAAGTTAGGCTGGACAAAACTAGTCCACCCCGACGATGTGGAACGTACAAACAAGGAAGTGGAGAGCCAGTTAAAGGGCAATGCAGTTATGAATTATATCAATCGATTTAGATGTAAAGATGGTGCATATAAAATACTTGATTGGCGGGCAACACCTGTTATAGAGGGTATTGTTTATGCTGCAGCACGAGACATAACCGAGCGCAAGGAGACAGAGGAACAACTTATTACCTACCAGCAGAACCTCCGTTCACTTGCAACTGAATTGTCAAAGACAGAGGAACATGAACGTCATAGAATTGCCACATATCTCCATGACCAGATTAGCCAGTCACTTGTAGCTCTCCGAATAAATATAGATGAACTGAAAGAAATAAAAGATTACAAATTAATATCTGAAAAAGCAGATCATATCCAGTCCATGCTTGGGGAGATATTAAAAGACTCACGGACATTAACATTTGACCTCAGCCCCCCTATTCTTCATGAACTGGGATTTGAACCGGCGATTGAATGGATTGCTGAGAAAATGAGTGAAGATTTCAATGTGCCGATTAAATTCGAAAGCGATGCTCATCCCAAATCCGTTGAGAGAGACATAGGTCTGTTTCTATACCGGTCTACAAAAGAGTGCCTGACCAACATTGTTAAACACGCTCAGGCACACAGCATAAAAATCAATATTATAAGAGAGGGTGATTATATCCGTATAACAATAGAAGACGATGGAGTCGGATTTGATACTTCGATATTGAAATCACTTACACAATCAGTTGGTTTTGGATTATTCAGTATACGCGAGCGTATAGAATATATAGGTGGAAATTTATTGATTGAGTCTGAATCAGGTAAAGGAACTAAAATAATAATGTCTGTTCCTTTAAAAACCTCGTGACAATGAAAATAGAGGGTATTGCATGAGCATTAAGGTGTTGCTGGCTGACGACCACAAAATTTTACGTGAAGGCCTCATTTCATTACTTAAAAAACAGCGTGATATTGAATTGATCGGCGAGGCCGAAGACGGGCGAGAAGCGGTAGAAATGGCTCTTAAACTGAAACCTGATGTAGTCATTATGGACATTGGCATGCCGAAATTGAACGGAATAGAAGCCACACGACAGATCAAAGCCGCTTTACCGGATGTTAAAGTGATTGCCCTGTCAATACACTCTGACAAGCGATTTGTTAAAGATATGCTGAAGGCAGGTGCTTTGAGTTATCTTCTAAAAGATAGCGCCTTTAATGAGTTGGTTAAAGCTATTAACGCTGTTAATGATAACAATACGTACATAGGTTCCGGAATAACAGACATAATAATAGAAGATTATTTACAACAACTTAATAAGGACACTTCTACGTCTGACTCTCCGCTTTCAGATCGGGAAAACGAGGTATTACGACTTCTTGCAGAAGGAAAAAACACAAAGGAAATAGCTTCACTCCTCAATGTAAGCCCTAAAACAGTAGAGACACACCGGCAACATATTATGGAGAAATTGAATATTCATAACCTGGCCGATCTTGTCAAATATGCCATCCAATCGGGATTGATTTCTTTGGAAGATTAAAAAAAGCTTATCAAAAACCGACCGACTGATACACTTCCTTTTCAAATTTAATATTTTAATCCCCCAAATCAGGATTTTCCTGACTCCAAAATCAGGATTTTCCTGACCCAAAATCAGGATATTCCCAATTGAAATAATTAATATAAACACATATTATTTTAATGGAATGTAGAAATTGTAATCACATTCTGAGGCAAAGTATTGAATAAAAGCAGACTATTCAATTGATATTTGATTATAACAAATTAAAAAAGGGAAGAAATAAATTGACTAAACATCAAATTAGGAAAGTTTTGCTAGTCGAGAAAACAGATAAAACTCTTGAATCAATTCAGTCCATACTTGAAAAAATAAAAGATACTGAAGTGATTGCCGTAGCGAAAGACTACCAAGCAGCTATTCAATTAACTACTGAACTAAAGCCCGATATAATAATTATGGATATAAATGGTAATGATTCCCCGTTTGAAAAGATATTAAAGCAACTGACTAACATTTTACCAAATGTGAAGATAATTACAATGTCGTTGTATTCAGACAGCCGATATGTTCTGAGAGCTCTTAATGCCGGTGCATCCGGATACTTATTAAAGGATTATGCTTATAAGGAACTTGCCAAAGCTATTAGTGTCATAGCTTCGAATAAAACTTATATAAGTCCGGGAATAGCAGGAATTACGAAGGAAGAATAAGAGTGTAATTTTCCAAATCTCGATTTATAAGTTTACCGGAAAATATAAAAACGACATATCTCCCTTGCTGGAGTAATATTTCATCTCAATTTTAGAGATTTAACAGTAAACTATTATGATCTTTTGAATATGAGAACAACATTATACGGTTATCCGGTTTAATAAGCTTTTTTTCTTGACATGGTATGAATATGTTTATATGTTATTTTTAAATACATATATAATATATTGTACACTAACAAGGAGAAGTATTATGAAACCGGTTCTTTATATGACTTTCTTAATAGTTTACGTCATCCGCTTTTAACGCTTTTCATGGCGGTCTATTTGGATGCCACATCGAAAAAAGGCATGTCTTCTATGGAATTGAACCCTAAACTCGACATACGATCTTACCAGACGGCGTGGCTCATGTTACATAAAATCCGAATTTTGATAAACTACTTGTTCGGTGCGTATCGGCTCCTTCATTCACTTATGCCGACTTAACCGGATAACAGGAATACATTATATGAATAAATCTAACCAAATTGTTGTTTTTACTCTTGACGAACAGAGATATGCACTATATCTGCCAGTTGTTGAGAGAGTTGTCAATGTGGCAGAAATTACGCCTTTACCAAAATCGCCGGATATTGTGCTCGGTGTTATCAATTTTAAAGGAATAGTTATCCCCGTTGTAAATATCCGTAAGCGATTTGGTTTAATGGAGCGCGAAATTAACCTGAGTGATAAGTTCATTATTGCGAAAACATCTTTACGGACAGTTGCGCTGGTGGTGGACTCTGTCAGCGGGGTCATCGAACCGGAGGGAAGGGAAATTATAAATTCAGAAAAAATCACCCCCGGAATGGAGTATGTTGACGGAGTTATAAAACTTGAGGACGGTATGATCCTCATCCACGACATTGACAAGTTTCTTTCCCTTGATGAAGTAAAAAAGTTAGACAATACCCTGACTGAACAGAACATGCTGAAAGGTAAAAAATGACCGCAATCGTTTCAGATGCTGTCTTTACCAGATTCGTCAAATTTATAGAGAACAGTATGGGCTTGCAGTTTTCCAGGACCCGTCGCAGTGACCTCGACAGCAGACTAGGAAATGTTGTCCGGGGGTTTGATTTTGAGGACGCTGAATCCTGTATTGACTGGCTGATGTCATCGCCATTAACAAAGAGCCGGATTGAGACATTAGCATATTATCTAACTGTTGGTGAGACCTATTTTTTCAGAGAGAAAAGAAGTTTCGATGCTCTTGAAAACCATATTCTGAAAGAATTTATTCAATCTCGGCGGGGAAAAGAAAAACGATTGCGAATTTGGAGCGCAGGCTGCGCAACCGGCGAGGAGCCTTATTCTATCGCTATTCTGCTCAGCAAAATGATCCCCGATATAAAGGATTGGAATGTAACGATTTTGGCAACTGACATTAATCCCCGTTTTCTTCAAAAAGCTTCGGACGGCCTGTACACTAAATGGTCATTTCGCGGCGTTCCATCGGAAATTAAAAAGAGATATTTCAAGCTGACAGAGGATGGCCATTATAAAATTCTTCCGGAAATAAAGAAGTTAGTTAAATTTATTTATCTCAATTTAGCGGAAGATTCATTTCCATCGCTCATAAACGATACCAATGCTATGGATATAATGCTTTGCCGGAATGTTCTTATGTACTTTAATTCGGAATGTCAGAAAAAAGTTATTAAAAAATTTTACCATTCAATTATACACGGCGGGTGGCTCGTTGTCAGTCCAAGTGAAACCTCAAATGTTATCTTTTCACAGTTCGAGATGGTTAGTTTTCCCGGCGCCATCCTCTATCGAAAAGACCTGTATAAAAAATCCGGAAAGAAGGCCGGCCTAAAGAACGATTTTGAAATAACAGCTCCCTCCCCTGCTCCTCAAACTCCGGTTAATCTCAGTTTCGAAGTCCGGACTCCTGTTTCTTTGCCAATTAATACTGACAAAGCCCGACTTGCCGATACAAGTCGAAAAAAACAGCAGGAGCAAGTGCCGCTTATACAGGAACATCTTGTAACATCTTATGAAAAAGCCCTGGAATTATTCAAAAAAGGCAGATATTCGGAAGCAGCGGAAAATCTCGTCGAGTTAGCGAAAGTTGACCATAAAGCGATTACTCTTTTAATCCGTTCATATGCCAATCAGGGTGAACTCGCAAAGGCGCTGGAATGGAGCGAAAAAGCGATCGAAATGGATAAGCTGAATACCGGCTTCCACTATCTCCGGGCAAGCATCCTTCAGGAGAAAGGGCAGATCGGAGGAGCTATGACTTCTTTAAAGCGAGCACTTTATCTTGAGCCGGACTTTGTGCTCGCTCATTTTGCGCTGGGAAATCTTGCATGGCAGCAAGGAAAATTCAAGGAATCCGGCAGGCATTTCAGGAATGCTCTTAAGATACTGGGGAGTAAAAATCAAACCGATATATTACCCGAATCGGACGGCATATCAGTGGGACGGTTCTCGGAATTAATATCGTATATGATTAAAATGGAGTCATAAACATGAAAAATGACATAAAAAAGGAGCCCATTTTGGTTGAACAAAGCTCCGGGCCGATTACAGGAGAACCGACTCCCGGAGAAAAGAAAAAAATACTCAAGGCCCGGGCGAAAACTCTGGCCCGGGAACCTGATCTGGAGAAGGCAGCGGAAGCATATATCGAAGTTGTCGAGTTTGTTCTGGCCTATGAAAAATATGCTTTTGAAACGTCATGCATTCGAGAAATCTATCCGCTCAAGAAATTTACACCATTGCCGTGCACACCTCCTTATGTTTTTGGCATCATCAACGTCCGGGGACAAATTCTATCGGTTATTGACATCAAAAAATTATTTGACCTACCGGATAAGGGTCTGGGCGAGCTCAACAAGGTTATCATTCTTCAAACATATGATATGGAATTGGGTATCCTTGCTGATAAGATAATCGGTATACGATCCATTCCGCTCAAGGAAATTCAACCGTCACTTCCAACATTGACGGATATCAGGGCGGAATATATGAGGGGTGTGACAAAAGAAAGAGTGGTTATTCTCGATGCGACCAGGATTATGTCTGACAAAAAGATCATCGTACATGAAGAGGTAGGTACGTAAACTAAAAAGAAATTATATAAGCTTGAACAAACATTTATAACCGAGAGGTCATTATGAAATGGACAGTCGGAACAAAAATTGGAGCAGGATATTTTTTGTCGTTGGTAATTATTATCGCCATCGGTCTAATCGGGTACATTAATATTACAAGCCTTATCGAGGATTTTAGATTGGTAAATCATACCAATGAGATTCTTAGGGAAGCCGACTTGTTACTTGCACTATTGATAGATGAAGAGACCGGGCAGCGTGGATTTATCATAACCGGAGATGATCAATTTTTAGAGCCATATAATACTTCTGTAAACAGCGTGGAACTGGAGATCAGCGATATTCGAAACTTGACTTCCGATAATCCGAACCAACAGCGGAGGATAGATATCCTTGAGTCTCAAATCTCCGAAAGAACATCTTACCTCAACAACACAATTAGTCTTCGGAGGGAAGAAAAGGGATATGAGAAAGCATCGCAGGTTGTGTCAACAGGCATGGGAAAGCAAATGATGGATAATATCCGAAATACAATAAAAGATATTATTCAAGAAGAGCGTAATTTGCTTGCGGTTCGGTCAAAGCAAGCGGAAGCAAGTGTCAGAAAATCAACTACTACCATTTTTATAAGCATCCTCTTTTCAATTGTGATTTTGGTAATTGTTAGCACTTTAATTACCCGAAACATAACTAAACCTTTGAGTCAGGTTGTTTCAATTTCTGAGCAGGTTGCTTCTGGTAATCTTACCGGTGATGTGTCTTCAGACGACCGCCGGGATGAAGTTGGGACCCTGCTGAAATCATTTGATCAGATGATAGTTTCTCTCAAAGAAAAGGCCGACATTGCAGAACAGATCTCAACAGGTAATCTGAGAGTGGATGTGAAACCCAGTTCAGATAAAGACATCTTGGGAAATGCCTTGAAAAATATGGTGGAGAATCTTCGGAAACAGATGAGCGAGATTACGGAAAGTGTTAATGTCCTTTCCTCTGCCGCAAGTGAGTTTTCTGCTTCGGTGACACAACTGTCATCCAGTACGAGTGAAACGGCTACTTCTGTGAACGAGACCACAACAACTGTGGAAGAAGTCGTTCAGACGGCACAGATCTCAAATAAGAAAGCCAGGGAGATTTCCGAGAACGCTAAAAAAACAGCTGAAGTATCGGAAAGCGGCAGACAGGCCACTCAGGAAACCAGCGATGGAATGAACCGCATCCGGGAACAAATGGCATCCATAACCGATAGTATCATGAATCTCAGTGAGCAGAGCCAGGCAATAGGTGAAATTATTGCAACTGTAGATGATATAGCCGATCAGTCAAACCTATTGGCCGTCAATGCCGGTATCGAAGCTGCGAAAGCGGGTGAACAGGGGAAAGGCTTTGCAGTGGTAGCCCAGGAGGTCAAGAGCCTGGCGGAGCAATCGAAGCAGGCCACAACCAGAGTGCGGGCAATTCTGAACGATGTTCAAAAGGCAACGGGCGCTGCTGTGATGGCAACAGAACAGGGAACCAAAACTGTGGAGGCTGGTGTGAAGCAATCCATTAAGGCCGGTGAATCTATCAGGATACTTGGGGATAATATTGTGGAATCTGCTCAAGCCGCGACTCAGATGGCGGCATCGAACAAGCAGCAGATGGTGGGAATGGAACAGGTTTCCGGTGCCATGGAGAGCATCAAACTGGCCAGCACTCAGAACCTTGAGAGTATTAAACAGATGGAAACCACCGCGTACACTCTGGCCGAAGTGGGACAAAAGCTTAAGGAATCATCGGATCGTTATAAGGTTTAATTTTTGCCTATCTATAGTATTTTAAAGGAGTAATCATGGACAAAAAAAAAGATGAATTCCTAAAAAGACTTTTGGCAACGTTCATAATAGAAACCGACGATCATCTCCAGGCAATTTCTTCCGGGCTTCTGGAACTGGAGAAAAAACCGGCAGGTGAAAAACAAAAAACCATTATAGAGACCATTTTTCGTGAAGCCCACAGTTTGAAAGGCGCGTCCCGTTCTATCAGCATGACAGATATTGAAGCTATCTCACGGTCTCTTGAGAATATCTTCTCAGCCTGGAAACGTCAGGCGATAAATCCTACCTCCGAACAGTTTGATACACTTCATAATGCCTTAGACTTTGTTAATAAAATCCTCTCCTCTCCTCAAGAGGGAAAAACCGGGGTTTCCGAACTTGTATTGCGACTTGACCGGCTGGCGATTGGTGAATCTGAAGTTACACATGACAGTGAACCTGCTCAAACAAAGGATGTGGCATCTTCTACGGTAAAAGAAATCCGCACCCCCTCTAAAGATGTTAGTAAACCAAAAAAGAAGAAAGAGGAAAAAAGACAGCATCACTCTCTTGAGCCTGAACCGGAAATTTCAGCGCATACTCATCGCGGACATACAGCCGTGCAGGGAAAACCCGGACAGAAGGTGACAATAAGAATCTCCACTGCCAAATTGGACTCGCTTTTGCTCCAGACAGAGGAAATGCTTTCAGCAAAACAGACCGCGAGTCAACGTGTCATAGATTTCCGGAATATTTCAAACATGCTTGATATATGGAAGAAAGAATGGGCAAAAGTTTATCCGGATGTAATTAAGACCAGGCAGTTATTGGGTAGAAAAAAAGTTGTAAAAGAACTAAATCTCATAAATTCCCGGTTTGGAAAGCTGCTGGAATTTCTCGACTGGAATCTTGACCACAACAGATCACTGGAAGATAAATTTACAGAGCTTGAAAGATTAAGTGAGCAAGATCTTCGATCTCTGAGCACTATGGTGGATAATCTCCTTGAGGATACGAAAAAGGTTCTCATGCTTCCCTTCTCATCGTTTCTGGAAATTTTCCCCAAACTGATACGCGACCTGTGCCGGGACCAGAAAAAGGAAGCGGAATTGGCCATCAGGGGCGGAGAGATTGAAATTGACCGCCGCATATTGGAAGAGTTAAAGGATCCTCTTATCCATATAATGAGAAACTGTATAGACCACGGTATTGAAAAACCGGAAGGCCGTAAACGTAATAAAAAAAATATACGTGGGACAGTTACAATTTCCATCTCTCAGATGGACAGCAATCAGATTGAGATTATTATCACCGATGATGGCGCCGGCATCGATATCGCAAAGGTAAAAGAGTCGGCAGTGAAAAACAGGATTAAATTAAAGAATGAACTCGACAAATTAAATGAACAGGAAATCCTTTCGCTCATTTTCGAATCAGGCGTTACAACCAGTTCCTTTATTACAGATATCTCGGGAAGAGGTCTCGGTCTTGCCATTTTACGTGAAAAAGTCGAAAAACTTGGCGGTCGTATATTTCTGGATACCAAGCCCAATGTCGGGACATCGTTCCGGTTGCTTCTTCCGATAACACTTGCGACATTCCGGGGCGTGCTTGTCCGGACAGCCGAAAAGATTTTTGTCGTGCCTACTACGAACATAGAACAGGTGCTGAGAATCAACCGTAACGAAATCAAAACAGTGGAGCGCAAGGCAACCATTCCTTTCAAAGGACGCACCGTTTCCCTGGTTCGGCTCGATGATGTCCTAAATCTCCCCCGAAAAAGGGATACTTCTAAAATTTCAGAGTTTATTCAGGTTATAGTTCTCGGCTCTACTGAAAAATGTATCGCTTTCGGTGTGGATGAGATATTGAATGAGCAGGAAGTATTAGTGAAAGGTTTTGGCAGACAACTCTCAAGAGTACGTAATATCACCGGCGCCACAGTTCTCGGAACTGGAGAGGTCGTGCCTATTTTAAATGTACCCGATCTAATAAAATCGGCTGTAAAAGTCACCGCTGTTCCTGTAAGTGCTGCAGCGAAAGAAGAAAAAATTGAAACCAAAAAATATTCGATTTTGGTAGTAGAAGATTCAATCACATCTAGAATGCTGTTAAAAAATATTTTAGAATCAA
>SDBV01009148.1_pt1 | contig 13216 bp, 9 predicted proteins | sample 2277081 | NCBI WGS metagenome assembly SDBV01 (sample SAMN10402039, study PRJNA504765) | marine sediment metagenome | isolation source: marine sediment core GS10_PC15, 223 cmbsf | place: Arctic Ocean: Southern Knipovich Ridge | collected 2010
CGCCTGCTAGTCCGCGGCGGGGCAGGAATTGGCGGAGGTGGGTGCATCTGCCCCGAAAGCGCCCTGCTCAAAGCCCTGGTCACCCACTTGCTACTGACTCCCGAACAGATCGTGATTCTGGACATGGAAGCTGGCGTGGAGCACCTCAGCAGAGCCACCGCCAAGTCGGTATCCACCATGATTGTAGTCACCGAGCCCGGCCAACGCAGTATCCATACCGCCCTGAATGTCCGCAGATTAGCCAAGCAAATCGGAATCGATAACGTCGCTGCCGTGATAAACAAACTCCCCGAAGGCTTGGACACTACTTCGCTTGAATCCCTGTTGGGCGACGTGCCTTTGCTGGGCACCATGCCCTTTGACCCAGGAGTTGCTCGCTCGGACCTGGAAGGGCGCTCCTGCTGGCTCGACACCCCCGAACAACGCCGCTACGTCGAACAGATCGCCACGACCATATTGCCCGAAACCAGCTAGCGTCTTGAATAGGTCCCAACGTGCCTCGCAGAACCTGGAACATCCTGATTCTCGACGATGACGCTGATTACGCAGCCTCACTCAAACCGTTTCTCGAGGCTCAACTCGGCCGAATCCTCTGGGCTAAAACAACCAGCCAGGCAGAAAAAATTCTCGCCGATGAAAAAGTAGATTTGCTTCTGCTCGATATCATGCTCGACGAGCCCGACGCCGGTTTGCGCTGGCTCAGGCAGCTCAAAGAAGCGGCTCGGCTTGACGATCTGCCGGTGTTCATACTTTCCGCTGCCGACGAGCGTTTCGGCCTGGATCTCAAAAGTAGAATCGGCGATCCGGGTTACTGTCGGGCTCGGGGTTTTCTGGACAAGGGTAGCGAGCCCGGAGAAATCGCCTCCCAGTTGGAGAAGTTTCTCAGATCGCAGAGGTCCTAGAATGGCTCAAGACACAGGCCAAACGACAACATCTTTATCTAAGGACCAAGCCCTTCTGCTTTCCCTGCTCGATCAGAGCAGTCACGGCCTAGTGCTGTTGGACAGCCGAGATTGTCTGGTCTACGTCAACTGCCGTGCTGGGGTACTGTTGGGGGAATCGCCAAAAGCGTTAGTGGGCTCTTCGATCAGAGAACTTGCCGGGCCTTTCTCCGACGCCACCATCTTGGCTATTGACGCTTTGCGCCACTCGGAAAAGCCTCTGCTGCAGGGACGATTCGATTTGCGGGGCTCGGGCATAGCCGCCCACTATTCGCGGGCAACCAACCAGCACGGCGATTATCTGGGCAGCGCTGTGCTGCTCGAAGATCAAGCTGAACACCCCGCATCATTAGGCCACATGATGCGAGCCGAGAAAATGGCCATCCTCGGCGAGTTAGCCGCTGCCGTCGCCCACGAAATCAACAGCCCCCTGGCGGGCATAATGGAATCGGTTCGCATTATCCGCGACAACCCCGGCAACTGGGAGAAAATCAATCGCTTTTTGCCGCTGATCATGCAGGGACTCGAACGTATCCAGTCCTCGGTGCAAAGGGTTCTGACCTTTGGTCGGCCCGCCCCTGCCCAGCGACAGCCCATCCGCCTGGCCAACGTGGTCTTTCAGTCCATCGAGTTTTTGCGCCCCCGAGCCCGTCAGCAGCAAGCTCAGATCAGCAGCTCCATTGAAGCTCCCGACGTTCAGATTTATGCCGACTCACACGCTCTTTCGCAGGTGATCATCAATCTGCTCAACAACGCCCTGGACTCTCTCATCGGCCGAGCTGATGGCCGGGTCGAGCTAACCTTGGCTTTGCAGGACGAGCGGACGCTTTTGCTGAGTATTGCCGACAACGGTCATGGCGTACCTGAGCACCTCAGGGAAAAAATCTTCGATCCGTTTTTCACCACTAAGGCCGACGGCAAAGGCACCGGCTTGGGCCTGAGCGTCAGCGCCAACATCATTGCCGAATATAGCGGACAGATATCCGTTAGCGCCAGAGCTGGAGGCGGTACCATCTTCAAAGTTACCCTGCCGCGCTACGAACCAAACGTTGCTCGAGCCACAAAGACATCGGATGAAGACCATGGATAAAGCAAACAGAATCATTTTCCTGGTAGAGGACGACCCGATCATCACCGCGGCTCTCACCGAGCGGCTCAGCGAGGCTGGCTACAGCGTTACCGCCTTTGCTACCGCCGATCAGGCTCTGCAAGACTTGGATAAAATCTCCCCCCAACTTATCATTACCGACGTCCGTTTGCCGGGCACCGACGGGATCGACTTTCTCAAACAGCTCAAGAAGCGGGACCAGTCCGTCTCGGTGATCGTCATGACCGGCTACGCTACGGTTTCCGATGCCGTGGCTGCCATGAAGCTCGGTGCCGCCGACTACCTGCCCAAGCCGGTATCCGCCCAAGAACTCCTGGTAAAAATAGAACGGCTCTTTGAGCTTCGCCAAGTGCGCGCCGATCGTGACCGTCTACAAGAAGACGCTGAGCGCCGCTTCGCTCTGGGTAATGTTATCGGACGCAGCAGGAAAATGCAGAAAATCTTCGAGGCTGTCAATCTGGTCAAAGACCTTAGCACCACTGTACTAATTAAAGGAGAAACCGGTTCGGGCAAGGAACTGCTCGCCCGGGCTATCCATTTTCAGTCCATCCGTCGAGCCCTGCCCTTTGTCCCGGTCAGTTGCGTTGCTCTTTCGCCCCAACTGTTGGAGAGCGAGCTTTTCGGCCACGAACGCGGAGCCTTCACCGGCGCCTATCGTCGCAAGATCGGCCGATTCGAAGCCGCCTCTGAGGGCACCCTCTTCCTCGACGACGTCGATGACATTCCGCTGGAGTTGCAGACCAAGTTGCTGCGAGTCCTACAGGAGCGCAAGATGCTCCGCGTCGGCGGAGAGCATGAAATCGACGTGCATTGCCGAATCGTTTGCGCCTCCAAAGCTGATCTACAGCAGTTGGTCGACGCTGGCCGATTCCGCGCCGACCTCTTCTTCCGCATGAATGTTATCCGCATTGAGCTTCCCCTACTCTCTGAGCGAAAGGAGGACATCCCTCTGCTCGCTGAGCATTTTATTGAGCATTACGCAGCCCGGCAAAAAAAAGCTCCCCCCAAACTCGACCCCGAAGCTCTGCATTACCTTATCGAGTATGATTGGCCGGGCAACGTCCGCCAGCTCGAAAACGTCATCGAAGCCAGCGTCGCCTTTTGCTCAGCCGGTCGGCTCACCGTCGCTCATCTGCCACCTGAAATCACTCATCAGCCCCCGGCCAAGGGCTTGTTCAGCTTAGATCTTCCTGCTAAGGGAATCGTGGATATGTCTCAACTAACCGACGCCGTCCAGGCTCAGCTCATCCGTTGGGCACTGCGTCTAGCCGACGGCTCACAGATCAGAGCCGCCAAACTACTAAATGTGCCCCGAACCACTTTACAAAGTAAGATGAGAAAACTGAATCTGTCCAAATAGAAACTTGGGCCCAGTGGCCCGGACAAAGATTATTGAGGGCTGTTCACTTGGTTTGGCCTACCAAGCAACATTGCATAGAAATATAGCGTAACACCGCGACAAATAAACCCCAGCAGCATAAAAATATAATCATTACATACACCGGGCCTATCTGCACTAGCCAATTCACGCTCTCTGGTTTTTTGAACATACTAAAGACAAACAGAATCTGAAAGAGAATCATTACAAGCACCATCTTCAATATCCGGTTTTTGTGAAAAATCAAACCTATGGTGAGTGCAACAGGGATTATTACAAGTAGCACAAGACAAACATCCATGTTCATCGAGCTGAAAGTGAGGTCATGGCCTTTAACGCTCAGCTGTGGCATTATCCTTTCCAGCAGATGTGTTGCTCTCGTAAAAAGTACTGCGGCAATGGTGATAAGCATTGCTGTGGTTGCGGCTAAAGTCAAAGCGGACCAAAATCTTTCTCTTCGGCTGCCGGAAATCAACAGGCTTGAACGAACATTCAGACTCGTGAAAGCAACTATTATCCCGGGCATAAAGAATATGAAGTGTCGGCCTGGTCCCATATAACCAAGAAGACATAGTGCTGGCAGAATGAACAGGAAGGATTTCATCAAGTTTTGGCGATGCTGCGAGACCATTAGCCCGAACGTTTTATACAAACCACCCCAGATATATGGCCGTAAGCTGTCTGTTGTTGCTCCGCTGATTCGGGAAATGAAAAACCTTTCCACACCGGAAGACATTATCATTGAGTTGGGCTTTTTCTTATCCTTTTCTGCTAACCGGGCTTGTCTGACTTTTGACATTTTCTCTTTGTTCCAGCCATCAAATACACCTATTACCGTCTTGCCGCAGTATTTACGTCTAAGTGATTCGGTGCCTAACCACCTCCAGGCAAGCCAACATGATAATAAACCTAAACCTGTTGCTATCAGTGGTGATGTTACTATCACCGCCTGAACGATCAGGTCCCACTTCGAAAAATATCCATAGAGAGCTATCAGCATCAGAAACCAGCCAAGTTTATTCTTCTCTAAACCGAAAAGTATTAAACCAGCACAGAGTAAATAAACTATCATCCCCGCAGTAGCTCCCGCCAACACTACTAAAAACACAGAGGGAAACCCAAGGCCAAAGTGAAATATAAATACAAAACCCAACAGGGCGTTGATTACTACTCCCACCCACAAAATAAATCTACGCGGAATTCCGCTATGACCCGGCAGACAAAACGAAAACGGCTTACTTAGAATTTCTTTTTGAATAGAGCCCACCATCTGACCAATAAGACAACTGATTAACAAATAACCCAAATACCTTTCACCCCTTGAGAAAACAGAAACAGCTGGCACCATGCCCAGAATAACCAAATACCACAACCACACAGCACGCCGTTGATAAAGGTGCTTCAAATTAGCTGCTAAAATACTCATCTTCCCACCTCGGATTACTGACTGACGACGATTTTATAAATCTCTTCCAAAGACAATGGCCGAATTTCAATTTCGCAGTTCAAATCTTTAGCCTTGGTTTCTAATTCCTGTTGTGAAAGGTTTTGCACGGTGAATACCGCTTGGCAGTCTTCTCGTTCACAATCGATCATATTTTCAAAGCCCAGCTTCACAGGCAGTCTGCCGTCTAGAGACGTAACTGTGACTTTGATGAATTCTTCTCTTAGGTTATCGAAGCTGCTATCACACAACATCTTCCCCTCGCGCATAATCAGCGTACGATCTATAACCTTCTCCACGTCGCTTAGAATATGCGACGAGATAATAATTGTGCGGTTTTCGTCCTGAATTATGTGCAGCAGCAGATCTAGGAATTGGCTGCGAGCTACGGGATCCAAAGCCGATGCCGGCTCATCCAAAATCAGCAGTTCCGGCTCAAAACCTATCGCCAAAAGTATGGCCAGTTTTTGCCTTTGCCCTGGTGAGAGCGAACCAACGCGATCTTTGAGAGAAATATCAAAATCAGCAATGTACTTGTCTTCCAGATCGTGATTCCAGGTATTATAATAGGCGCTCACATAGCGGATCAATTGCTTTGTCGTCATCCATTCGAGAAGCTCACCTTCCTGATGAACATAACCAATCCGTCCGAGTTCTCTGGGGCTTAGCTTCGCGGCATCGGTTTCAAATGTAATGCACTGCCCCTTATCAGCAAGGTATAAGCCAATAATGTGCCTTAGCAAGGTACTCTTGCCGGAGCCATTGGCTCCTAGTAGGCCGATGATCTCACCTCGTTTGATATCCAGGTCGAGTTTAGCCAAAGCCTGTATTTTCCCGAATCTCTTGGAGACGTTACGCATTTGTACTATAGAATTTCCATTCATCATTTTTGCCTCCGATTCTTGGAATCATATTTTCTGTAGTGTTTTTTGAAAGACTCTATAGCCTCGGCCTCAGAGGCCCCCAATTGAATAGCGGTAATGGCTGCTTTGTTTACAATGCTATTCAGCAATTTAGCTCTTATCTGATCCCGCTGACCTTTCTTCACCTTAGCTACAAAAAGGCCAATTCCCCGTTCTCTTTCGACGAGCCCCTCAGCTTCCAGAAGTGAATATGCTTTGCTGATGGTCATGGGATTGACTTTCAGCCGAGCCGCCAGATCACGAACAGTTTCCAACTGATCTCCGTGCCCCAAGCCATCGGTCATTATCTGCTGGCGAATTTGTCTGATTATCTGGCGATAAATAGGCACGCCACTATGATGATCAATTTCTAATAACATCGAATTTTGGCCTCTCCGTATTAGTGTATTACTTCTCTAATACACCACTCGGCCATTTAGGGCAAGCAAAAAAAGAAAAATATCTCAAAAAAACAATCTACCCTCAATTCTTAGGCTCAATTCGCCTGGGTTCTGGGCAGCAAAAACCCCATCCCGCTTACTGTATAAGCACCTTGATATGCGGCTCTAGAGGTGCCCACCACAGCAAATAAAGATAATCTTGAAAAAGCAGCAAATCAAGTGATGAAATTGTTGCCTCGGCCCAGATTTAGACTATACTATACTGAACGTGCTGGTTATGGCTAAAAGCTCGTAAGGAGATAGCCCCTAAAGGACGAGGAGATGACGAAAGAGAGAATCAGTTCACGTATTTTGATCCCCCTGGCTCTGGCTCTACTGGTCTTGCTGGTAGCTTCACTGTTGAGCACCCATTGGCTGCAGCGGAGGCGGATTGACGACGAGGTGCACGCGGATATCAAGCAATTGCAGCGTCTATTTCAGTTGGAAATTGATAAGGGCGGGCAGTTGCTCAGCGGACTAATCGACTTCATCGAGAAAGATGAGCAGTTGCAGAAGGCTTGGCTGCGGAGGGATCGCAAGACCTTGCTGGAGTATTCCCAGCCAATTCTCGAGAATCTACGCAATAAATACCGGGTAACCCACTTTTACTTCCTTGGCCTGGACAGGATTTGTTTTTTGCGAGTCCACAAACCCTCGCGAGAGGGGGACTACATTAATCGATTCACCTTAGATGGGGCCATTCAGGACAAAAGGGCTGTTTACGGGATCGAGCTGGGGCCTCTGGGCACTTTCACACTGCGTTCGGTACATCCCTGGCTGATAGACGGTAAACTGGCTGGCTTTATTGAGCTAGGAATAGACGTTGAAGGCCTAGCTCTGCATCTGAAGGAGATATTGGGCGGGGAGTTGTTGGTAGCTATCGAGAAGTCTTATCTGCAGCGTTCTGATTGGGAGCAGGGCATGGAGATGCTTGGCCGCGAAAGCCGCTGGGATGAATTCGCGGATTTCGTGGTCGTCGAGGCCACCACAGGAACAGTTCCCCCAGCGTTAGCTGCAAACATGCAGCAGCATCAAGAAGAGGGTCACAAGAAGTTTTTGTTTGGCACCTCACTTGCCGGGCGAAGTTATCGTAGCGGGTTCGTTCCCCTGCTTGATTTCGGTGGCCGAGAGGTCGGCGAACTCATTTATATGGATGACGTCAGCCAAGCTGAAGTGGCTATGTTGAGAGCTATGGAAGTTACGGCAGGAGTTTACCTGGTTACAGGTGGAATTCTGCTGGGGTTCTTCTACCTCTTGCTCAAACACTTGGAAGAAACTCTTGCAAGTGCCCGGAATAATCTGGAGCTAAGCAACAAACAGTTGGAGCAGGAGACCGCGGAACTCAAGCAGGCTAGAAGCGGCTTGAGCGAGGAAATAGAGCAACGTAGCGTAATCGAGGCCCAACTGCAGAGGCATATTTTTGAATTAAAGCAGGCCAAGCAGGCAACCCTGACTATGATGAAAGATGCTCAATCTGCCAAAAGGTTCGCTGAGCAATCCGAGCGGGCCCTGCGGGCTAACGAGCAGAGGTATCGGGCTTTGTTTGAACGAAGCCCTGACGGAATACTTATAGCGAATATCCAAACAAGAAAATTTAAATATGCCAATTCGGTTATTTGCACAATGCTAGGTTATAGCGAGTCAGAACTGAAAAAGCTGACTGTCAAAGACATCCATCCCCAAGATGCTTTGGATTACATAGGTGCCGAGTATGACGCTCAGGCCAGGGGCCAGAAGAGATTTGCCCAAACAATCCCATGCCTGAGAAAAGACGGCAGCAGGATGTACGCGGACATATATACCGTCAAAATGTTGGTGGATGGCCAAATGTGTGAAATAGGCTTCTTCAGGGACGTCTGCCTGCGAGGAGCCCCTGCCCAAGAGCAGACCTGAATCAATCGAGTTTTATCTTTCAGGCCATGACTTTGTATTTCTTGACCAAGGTAATGGGATATTGAACATTTCCTTTGCCTATGGCAGTTCCCCCAGCCAATACATAATTCGATGAGCGATGATAAAAGAGTAGACTCCCCCCCCAAGGAAATTCTCACAATGGAGAATTAAGGGCAAATGCTTTTTCCAAATCTGAGCGTCTTGGGGACCACCTAGCTAAATGCCCGAATATCGGAAGAGGTGTGTGTATTTTAACCACTTGTACTAACAGTGGTTAGAAAAATAATTATTTGGACGTTGGGATTATCGGCCCTAGGCATTGACTTTGCATAGTTATTAGGTTCACGCAACTGGAGTGCAGTAGATTATGAGCCGCAGAGTATGAGCTGTGCCCGCATAAAACGATTATTGTCAGCCTTCCCTGCTGCGACCCTTCAGCATGTGGGCCTATTCATAGCATTTGTGCTTCTGTTGGCAGCCTATGGTTTTGCCGCGGAACGCCCCGCCTTAGCGTCCATCCTTATATTTGTTTTCAGCATACCGTACCTGGTAGCCTCGCTGGTGACTCGGCGAGCAAGCTTCCTCTATGCCACCATGCTGCTCGGAGCGGTGTCGTACTTCTTGGCTTGCCATGCGCTGGGAGCGCCGGGCTCGACGTTTCCACTGCTTTCGGTGCCGTTGGTTGTGTGCCTGGAGCTGGTTGGGCAGTATTTAAGGAAGCGGCTGGGCCAGCAATGGAAGAACTATCCGCGAACGGTCTTTAGGGCTATGAATATTACCGTCGCGGTTTTTATGACCTGGGCACTAGTCCAGGCGCCAAACCTAATCGGGCAAGGGGGATTCCTTTCATGGGCGGCTGGGCTGACCTTTATAGGTTATGCCGGTCTTTATCTGGGGCACTGCCTAGCTGGGAGCCATGCGGTTTACACTTACACATTCGCTTGGTTCCTGACTCTGGGAGGTATTTTCGCGGTGTCGGCGGGGATTGGTGTGGACTATGGTTGGCTGCCGACGATAGCCTCGGTCGCTTTGCTTCTGCTCTTGGGAACCAAACTGCACCAGCAAAGGAAATACACCTGGGCACGCCACTTCTATTTCTCAGCGGCGACAATATTATTCGTTTCGCTGTGTTTAGCGGTCTTTAGCTGGAAATTCCTGTTAATTGATCTGGCCCTAGCGTCATTCTTGTTGTGGGTTGGATATGGATGGCTAGCCCGGGCTGTGGGTGGGGTTGCCCGGGCGAACTTGGCCGAGAGAGTCGTGGCGAAATACTTGTTCATCGCAGCCCTGATGCTGGCAATGCCCATAATGGTGGCGTTGTTTATCGCCCCGACGAATGCCTACGTGATTTGCTCAGCTCTGCTGTGCGGACTGACTTTGTCGTGGATCGCTTGGCAGCGGCGTAGCCAGGTTTCGGCTTGGCCGAGCGTCTATCTGCTGGGAGCGGGAATGTTTGTTTCCGGGGCTCTGCTGGGGATGGCGGGGCTGCTTAGCGGCTACTTGGCGGCGGGCTTCTCCTTAATCGCTGCCGTGGTCTTGTTAATTGTAATGGGCTTGCTGGCCAAAATTGCCGACCAAACAACGCGAAGGCGGCTGGGGATAGCGGCAATTTTCCCAGCGTTTTTTGCCTGGTACGTGCCCATGCTGCAGGGCCAATTGGCTTTGGCTTTGGCTGCGGCTGGCCTTGCCCTACTGGCCGTGCTGCTAGTGGGGACTTATCTTAAAGAGAGATATTTCTACTGCGCTTTTGGGCCGGCGTTGGCTGGGGCCTTTACCGCTGCGGTTCTGTTATTGGCTGATCCGGGCCAAGCTGCTTGCATTGCCCTCGTGGCGGCAGCGGCGGCAGCGGCGGGGGTCTTTGTCTGGGCTGGTATCGCCAAGCGTCCAGTGATTCGAGTGGCGGCGAACCTGGCTTGGCTGATTCTATCGGTAGCAGCGGTGATCATCGCGGTTATGGCCGATTCTGGGCAGTTACTGTATTGCGTCACGGCTGTGGCTTTGACCGCGGTGTTGGCTGGCGCTTGGGCTAAACGCGAAGAACCGTCGGATATTTTAGATACGCTCGTGCGAGCCGTCGCGGTGCTGGGAACGATTGCGGCTGTGGCGGTCGGGCCTTTGACCGACCAGAGCAACGTGCTCACCGGATGGTGTTTGCTGTTTCTCTCAGCAGCTAATTGGTTGGCGTGGGGCCGATGCCGAGGTGTCTGGTCTGTGCGTGCGGCCAATTGGCTCTTCGCCTTGGGATCTCTGCTGGTAATCCTAACGTTGTTTTCGAGCCCCGAGGCTAAGTTGGGCGTGGCTGCGGCAGTGGTGTTGATATTATTCGCCATTGGCGCGGTCTTGCGTGGAAAATTTGTAGCGGCTAGTAAAAGTGCTCTGTTTACCGGACATCTGAGCAGTATTGTGTTGGCCTGCGTAGCTCTGAGTCTGGCCTGGCAATCTAATACCTGGGGACTGGCCTTGATTGCTCTGGGCTATGCCGCGATTTACGCGATAATGCCCAAGCTAAGGTCCAACAGCGGCTTTCGACTGGGGGCGGGCTTGTGGCTGAGTTTAGCGATACTTCTAGCCCTGGCGGCCCACAGCGGTACTGCTTACCGAGAACAATTGTCTCAGGTGGCCGTGCTTTCGCTGATCTGGATGGCTGCTGGCTTTATCCTTAAGCGGCTAAAGTCCGACTCTTGGCTGATGCCTCTATATGTCTGTGCGGCACTGCTGGCGGGCTTCTGCGGAATACTCAGCGTCTTTGGCCCAGCGACAGAGGGTTCCTGGCGAGTGTTCCTGATCAATGGTATTGTCTTCGCCTGCCTGTTCCTGTTGCTGCGACAGGATATATTTGCTTACCTGATTACTTTGGCTTTGTCCTTGATGGCTTACGACTGGGTCAAGGCCAGCACCAGTTCGTTTACCCAGGACGCGATGTTCTATCTGGTAATTGCCTCAGCGGTGCTGGGGCTATTTTTCCTGCTGCCGCATCTAAAGAGACTGGTGGTTCGGCTGGGCTCGATCCCGATGATCTCCATCTTCACCTGGCGAGGTGCGGTGATCATTTGCATACCAATTGCCCTGATAGCTCTGTTGGTGGTCAGTACCTATTCGGTAAAGCTCAGCGGGCACCCGAAGTTCTGCACCTCCTGCCACTATATGGGAGATTACTATACATCGTGGCAGCACTCTTCTCACAAAGACATAGCCTGTATTGATTGCCACTATGAACCGGGGCTAACCGCCACCGTAAAGGGCAAGCTGGAGGGGATGATCCAGTTGGTCAAGTATGTGTCGCACTCCTATACTAAGAATCCACACGCTTTGATTTCCAACAAGTCTTGTATGCGCTCGGGCTGTCATGAGCAAATGGATCACAGCGAAGAAACCCTTCTTTTTAGAGGGCAGATTCGTTTTCGTCACGATAAGCACCTGGAGGAAAGCCCGCGGGGGAAAGAGTTGAACTGTGTCAGTTGTCACGGACAAACCGTCGAGGGCGAGCATATCAGCGTTGGCGAAACCGCATGCCTGACCTGCCATTTCTACGGGCGAGAAAAGAAGTCGGTGGCAGCGGGAGAATGCTTGACCTGCCATGTTCAGCCTGAAAAGACGGTGACCTTCATGGGCCAACCCTTCAACCACCGGGAGTTCTTGAAGGGCAACGACAAGGTGCAGTGCTCCCAGTGCCACAGCCAAGTGACGCAGGGCGACGGGGCGATTTCGTCGACACGGTGCCAAAGTTGCCATCACAACACCCCCGAGAAGATGGAGGATCAGGCTGAATTTCATCTGGTGCACGTATCAGAAGGGCATTTCGATTGTTTGCAGTGCCACGATGAGATCAAACACGGCATTCGTCCCATGGAGCAACAGTTGTTGGCTTCGGGTAATTGCCACAGTTGCCACGAGGGTGAACGGCACTCGCTGCAGGAACAGATTTACGCCGGAACCGCAATACCGGAAGTTGATAGGATCCCCGATGCGATGTACAAGGCTGGCGTAGCTTGCGATGGATGTCACACCGACGTGCAGATCGCCGGGGAGGCAGGAGCAGTCTTTACCAAGAAACTTTCGGGCGCCAAGCAGTGCGCGGACTGCCACCGCGGAGATGAGATGTTCGCCCAGATGCTCGCCTCTTGGCAGGATGACACCAAAGAGCGACTGGGAGAACTTGAGCCGGCTCTAAAGCAATTGGACGAGATTTGCCGAACCGCCCAGGTGCCAGCCGAAGAACTAGACCAGGTCCAAAAGCTGTTGAGCTCGGCTAGAACCAAGCTTGCATACGTGAGAGAAGACGGTAGCTACGGGGCCCACAACATCGAGTACGTCTCGGCCATCCTGGACAGTGCCCAAGCCCAGATCGAAAAGTGCAAGTCCCTCACTGCCACGTGGAACAAAGCCGGCCCAGAGGAGTCCAGCCGATGAGATGGGAACTAGCGGACAAAGCTTTGCGTTCGGACTTCCGCCAACGGGTGGAAGAGCTTTCCGGGCAGAACCTTGGCGACTGCTACCAGTGCGGCAAATGTACGGCTGGTTGTCCCGTGCTGGCGGATATCGAACTTTCCCCCAATCGGATCATTCGCATGATACAGTTGGGGCTGGAGGAGGATGTGCTGACCAACGAGTCGGTGTGGTGTTGCACTGCTTGCGGAACCTGTAACGGTCGTTGTCCGATGGGTATCGACATCGTTCACATCCTTGATACCGTTCGATTGCTCTCGCAGCGTAGCAAGTATCGGCCCGGTGCTTTGGAAGTTTTGACGTTCTACCAAGCCTTTCTAAACTGCATACGGCATTTTGGAAGGCTAAACGAGATAGGCCTGATGGGCAGCTATAACATAAACTCCGGACGTCTGCTTACAAACATGATCAAGGCGCCCTGGTTTTTCATGAAGGGCAAGATAAGCCTCTCGCCACACAAGGTTCGGCGTATCAAAAGGCTCGAACGGGTCTTTGCACGAATCGAGGAGATAGAAGGCAAATGAAGTACGGTTATTTCCCAGGATGTTCTCTGCTTTCCAGTGCCGTCGAATACGACCGCTCGGGTCGCGCTGTGCTAAACGCTGTGGGCGTGGAGCTGGAAGAGATCGACGATTGGGTTTGTTGTGGAGCCACCGCTGCACAC
>SDBV01009149.1_pt1 | contig 13215 bp, 8 predicted proteins | sample 2277081 | NCBI WGS metagenome assembly SDBV01 (sample SAMN10402039, study PRJNA504765) | marine sediment metagenome | isolation source: marine sediment core GS10_PC15, 223 cmbsf | place: Arctic Ocean: Southern Knipovich Ridge | collected 2010
AACGCTGTAATTACCTTCGACGCGGATGTGACTGTTGATGGACAAGCGCTGCAGGCGGGGACCTACGGCCTGCTCATGATACCTACCAAAGACGAATGGACCATCGTCTTCAGCAAGAACAGCGAACGCATGGGCTTCACGCGCTACACGGCGGACGAGGATGTCCTGCGTCTGACGGTGAAGCCGGAGAAGGCCGACTATCGCGAGTGGTTGGTCTACGAATTCTTCAAGAAGGACGACTTCACTACAGGGCTGAGCCTGCACTGGGAAAACTTGAAGGTCGGTTTCGAAATCGTCGACGCGTATCACAAGGAAAAGAGCGCCTCTGACAAGTAGCTGGCCGAATTTCATACCGGGACACTGACGTCCAAGATGCATGAGAAGTCCCGGAGGGACGACATAATTGTGGCCCATCGCGGCTCTGCCGCGATGGGTTTGTCGGTTCCCCCCCCCCTGATCTTCTAGACCTTCGGGCTTGTTGGGCACCCCCGTTCGGTAGCCAAAACGAGAAGTCCGGGCAGAAAGGCACTTTCCGGTCGGACTTCTAGGCCATGTCGCCGCCATCGACGCAGAGCACCGCGCCGGTCACGTAGCTGGCCGCATCCGAGGCCAGGAAGACGGCGGCATTGGCCATTTCCTCGGGTTCGGCCATGCGGCCGAGGGGTATTCCGGCGGGCCCCTGTAGCCAGGCCCTGGCCACTTCGGGGTTTGACAGGTCCTCCGGCGTTTCGAACGAAAACTCTCGCGGGGGATCCGGCCTTACGAGCGACGGCGCAATCGCGTTGACCCGCACGTTGTCCGGCCCCAGAAGCCGGGACAGCTGACGCGTCAGCATGACGATGCCCGATTTGGTGACACAGTAGTTGCCAAGCGCCTTCTCGCCGTGGGCCCTAAGCCCTCCTCGGGAGGTCATGTTGATGATGCTGCCCTTCTTGCGCTCCTGCATGATCGGGGCCACCGCCTTACACGTGAGCCAATAGCCCTTAAGGTTGACGTCGGTCAGCAGGTCCCAACCGGCTTCATCGAGATCGAGCAAGGATGCGTGGTGATACATGACAGCGACGTTGGCGAGGATGTCTATGGTGCCGAATTCGTCCATTGTCCGTTGGATCAGGCTATCGACTTCTTTCTTTTGTGACATGTCTGTTTTTACAACGAGCGTACGGCGGCCCATCTGCTGGATTTCTTCGCCCACGGCATCCAGATGGCCATCCTCCACCTTAACGTCCGTGACCACGACATCGGCGCCCGCTTCGGCAAAGCCAAGGGCGAAGGCCCTGCCCATTCCCCGTCTTGCCCCGACCACGACGGCGACTTTTCCTTCTAAAGAGAAACTGGAAAGACCCAAAATTCCACATCCTTTCGTTTGACTTGTCTTCTCATCGCGCTGCCGGCAGCTTTCCCTCACAGGCAAGAACGTCCATGGCATCAATCTTGCCGAAGGCGTATGGCAAGAAGGCCTTGGTGTCGACTGAACAAAGCGTCTGCGCGGTCGTGAAGGTCTCGCCCTCGACATACGACGCTTCCAAGGTGTTCACGATGGGCAGGTCGACGACAGGATCATGGGCGGACTCGCGAAAAATGATGCGCCCGCTGCCCTGCTCCGTGTGGGCGAAGTTGCCCCGATGATGAACATGAACCAACAATGGATCGTGGTCGATGCCGCGACCGTCGGCACTGGGCATGTACTTGTAGTAAAAGTGGTCGCTCTCGCTCTCGCCCCCCTCCGCCTGGGCCGTCATCTCCCCGCGAAGCTCGATGTATGTGATGCCGTGCCGCTCAACGGTCCCGACAAGCTGCTGGCCGTCCCGTTCGAGGGCGATGCGCGCCAATTTCTTCGGCTCACCGTACAACTCGCGGCCAAAGATTACGGCGATGTCGGTGCTCATTGGCATTGTGAGACAGTAGTTCCCGACAATGTCCTTGTAGGCCGCCGGTAGGTTGATCGAAGCCCCGAAAAACGGGCCTACGCAGTTGCTTCCGGTGATCTCGCTGACACCGACGGAGGCGATCGGCTGGTCCACCGGCTCCAAGGGCGGCGGCAACAATTCGCGTAATACTTCCGGGCTCGTCTCGAAGGGAATGCTGAGCGACCTAATGCCCAGGAAGGCGGGGGCCGCATAGATGCCCTGGAGCTGCTCAATTTCTTCGCTAGTCTTGACGTATCGTGTCATGGTTGCACCTCCGGCTGAAAAGGAGGTCGATTGTACCTCAGATTATCCGCATGCGCCAGTTTTCAGTCGCCTGGAGACGGGCCGCAGATACAGCGAACGTTTGGATCATCTAGCCTGAGCGAAGAGTTATTGGCTGGACAGTGTCAGCCGATGTTGTAACGTGAAAAGTAGCTCAGGCAACCGCCGATGAGGCCGACAGCGAATCCTCGATATTTCCTTCCATTTTCTCCGCCACGCTCTGCATGTCGGCCTCGGTAAGGCCCAAGGCTTCGCAGGAGGGATGTTGGGAAGGCTCCACGGAGTGCGCTTCGGCATGTGGTGGATATCCAAGGGAGGTGGCCAAGCTCTTCGATAGCGCGATGGCATGCGCCATGGTCCGGACCGCCGAGCCGGGGCAACTGTCAGGCAAATCGGAGAAGTAGACCGCCGTGCCCAGATGTCGCGGCAGGTCCCACGTTGTCAACACATGGACGCATGCAATCCTGCGCAGCCGCTCCACGGCCTCGGACCAACGATCTCTCGCGCTGCGTATGGACACTATCTTCTCATCCTTGCTGGTGGCAATGATGCCGAGAAGAACGGCGCTTCCCAGTTCATGTTGCAGCGCGGCCAAAAAGATCGAATCGCGATCCAGTTCGGGGACAAGATCCGCGAGCTGCTGGGCACAATACGCCGCGACGACTGAATGCTGCCAGAGCATTTGCATTCCCTGGCTGAACTCTTTCCTTGGCGTCCGGAACAGGCCGCTGCTTTGGGCAGACCAAACGACGTTCGTCACGCCCTTTAGGCCCAGCCGTGCGCAGGCCCTGCCGAGATCGGTCTCCATGCTTCGCGCCCCATACCAGGAGCTGTTCGCAACGCGAAGCACCCTGAGAGATATCGTCGGGTCCCGCCCTATTTCACCTGCCAACGACTCCATATCGGAGAGAGGATCGTGGACCAGAGCCAGAATCTTTTGGGTGACCTCGGGCAGCACAGGCAGATGGTCGATGGCCGTACGGAGTTCACGCAGAACAGCGCCAAGGACTGAGCCCGCGCGCTCATACTCCCGGAGATCGGGCCAGTCATCCAGGGCCGTCACCTGATTCGTCTGCTCAACCGCTTGAGAAAGGCAGAGGTTCAGGCAGGCCCTACAAGCCAAGACAGCGGGCCATCCGTTGTTCGCGGGCCGGTGGGTGACGGATTTGCCGCAGAACGGGCACACTATCTCTAATCTTGGCTCTTCGGTCCGCTTCTCCGCTAATGTGGTCGCGCTCTGCGACGGAGAGCGGACGGCGCCCTTATCCACCGCTGCAAGCCTTCGCGCAACTCGCCTCTTAGACTTCCTGGAAAACATAAATCCCCCCCATCCCCGGCACTGCTGGAACTTAGGCCATCGAAGCTGATTCAGACTACCCGAGCAACATGAGTGCGCGCTCCTTTGCCTCGTCCAAGCTTCCTACAAACGATTCCACTTCTTCGCCTTCTAAACTCAAGAACGGATGATCAAGTTCGGTGTCCACGAGCTCGCCCTGCTGATGCAAATGACATAATGAATCCGCATACCGCACGGTCTCAGCATGGGTGCAGTGCTCTTCGTCGCAAGAATCCACGCGATGGTGCCAACGGACCGCTTCGACCAGATCTCTGTCCAGATTCCAGGACTCCAAGAGCAAAGCCCCAATTTCACCATGATCCACGCCCAAGGTTTGTCGTTCGGCCTCTTCGTCGCCGCAACTGACGCGAGCTTTGTATTCGGACACTCGTTTGAAATCTTCTGGGAAATACTCATGCAGGATTAGTTTTCCCACATCATGAAGGAGCCCGGCTATGTAGGCCTCGGATGCGAGAAACGGAGCGCTTTCGAGGTTTTGTCCTGTAAGGAAGCTCGCCGCCTCGGCGGCCTGAAGACTGTGGCAGCAGAAATCGCTCTCGTCGATCGACTCGCCAAGCTCGGAAAAGAGATCCATTACGAAAGTAGTATGTATCACTTTTTCAATTTCGCGAAGACCTATACGCGTGACTGCGTCCGCGATGGAAAAATATCTTTCGCCGCTGCCGAAGTAGGCCGAATTGGCCAGTCGAAGAATATTGGCCGTAAGGCTTGGGTCCTCCTCGATAACCAGCGCGATCTCGGGGGAGCCATTTTCAGGATTCTGTAGCGCCGCCTGGATTTCCCAGAGAATCGCCGGCAATGTCGGCAGACTGTCAATCGAGGAAAGGGTTGCCGCTAGGCTCGCGGCAAAGTCCTCGCCCTCTGAGGCATCAGCTTCGCTCATTTGGCTCTCCCCCGTGTTCGCCGCGGACCACAAACGACATCAGTTTGGCCCCAGGTCCAGAGGCTTTCGGCGAGTACCCGTCCGCGTATGCTATACGCGACCCCCAGTCTATTGTACTGGATTTGGACGATTTGGGCAAGAGAGCGTGCGCCGGACAGCCATAAAAGAGGCTGTTTTACACCATAAATGGGTGATTCAGGCCGAGACCATCAATCCAGTCTGTTACTAGCTTTGGTTCTAAATTGGAACACCAGCTATTTTCGTGCGGCTATTTGCAGCCATCGGGAAGAGGCCCCTCAGAACGATCTTGCCCGCCGCCGGCGTAAGAACTCGGCGGGATGGAGAGCGCGGCAGGAATGACACGGCTCACCCCGTCCAGCGCTGAAGCACGACAAACCATATGACGAACCCAGCCATCACGATCTGAAATGCGAAGATGGCCCATAGGCCGACCTTTGCAGCGAAGCGCGGGCGAATGCGCTGATCCATCTTCCTGGACTGCAACCAAATTGTGGAGCCCGTTTGTATGGGCATCGTCAGAGCCGTCACCAACCCGCCTATCGTGATAAGCAAGACGGGGTTAGGAATTCCAAGATATATCAGGAAGGCCACGATGGGGAGCACCGCCACATACCAACGCGTAATGGTGCGCCGCAAGGCCAGGTTTGAGCGGTCCATGAAACCCATCTCGATGAAATAGTCGGGGATGAAGCGTCCTCCCGCACCGATGCCCGAGAGCACCGTGGAGAATAGAATGAAGAACGCGCCGAAACCGAAGAGCCACAACGCCCATGGCCCTAAGGTCTTCGTGAACATGTTCGACAGCGCGGCGAGGGTCTCCGTGCTGTCAGGCCGCTCACCCATCTTGTTGAGCACGCCTGCGCCCAGGACGTAATACGGCAGCGTCGCGCAGGTGAGGATGATCAGCGCGAGCCATACGTCGGTGTGCAGCACTTTCATCCAGCCCCGCGCATGGGTGATCCAGTCCGGGTCGTCCCGGTCCGCACCCACATAGCTTGGGTAGCCCTTTTCGATGCACCAGTAGGTATAGGCGGCGATCTCGCCGGAATTTACGCCCGTGTAGCCGTAGGCCGCAAGCGCCAGGGCCGCGAAGGATATAAACACTGGAATGTCGAAGGAAAGACCGGAAAACACTTCGGCGGGCGATACACTGAATTCTGTGAACTGCATCGCAACGGAGCAAATCAAGGTCGTGAAGGTGAAGCTCACCACGAGCGCGAGCATTGTGCGTTCAAGCCATCTGTACGAGCCCGTGCTTAGAATGATGGCCGAGACGATCGCGATGCATCCGGTGGCCAGTCTGGCGTCGACGGCAGGCGCCAGGAGCGTCAAGGCCTGGCCGGCGCCCCCTATAATTCCGCCCAACCCCATGATGCCTGGAACGAAGCCGATGAGTCCGACCCAGATGGGCCAGGATATCTTGCCGACCCGCCCCGGTATGCGGTTCATGGCGCGTAGATAGGTATCGCCGGACACGATAATGTAGCGCGCGATCTCTGCCTGGACCAGGGACTTGCTCCAGCACGAAACCAGCATCCACCAGAGGAGCGCGAAGCCCACGGCGGCACCGAGGCTCGAGGTGAGGATAAGCTCGCCCGAGCCGACAACGGAACCTGAGACGATGATGCTCGGGCCGAGGTATTTCATCCGGCCCCAGAGGTTTTTCGGCGGCGGGTGCGCTTCGCCGTGGCGTATGGTATAGGGATCGGGTGCGGTGTCTGGCATAATCTATTCCTGCTCCTCGCGACTATCGGACCGTGGTGCGTTCATGTGGTTTCCCTCCATTTGTAACGATGATGGCGTCCTCTTGGGCGAGGCAGCTCGCACAGTCTAGCGGATGGAGGTGCTCGATTCGAGCTTGGGCAGCCGAAGCTGTAATTTCAATGATACCAAGGGCCTGAGTGTTTCCGGGGGGGTACCTGCCCGGATCAGCCGATGGGCCCTTCGACATGCAAGATGGGGGTCTTTCTCCGCACCTCAACTATTTGTGCCAAGATGCTGATGGCGATCTCGGGAACGGTTTCGGCCCCAATGGGTAAGCCAACGGGGCTGCACACCTCATCAAGCCGGCTCTGCGTCACTCCACGTGACATCATGTCATCGTAGATGACCTTTCGCTTTCGTTTGCTGCCCAACAGGCCGATGTAGTTCGCAGGACGGTTGATCACGGCCTCGAGTGCGCGCTGGTCGTTCTTGTGTCCCCGGGTCGCGATCACGACATACGAAGAGGCATCCAATGCATAGTCCTCAAGACAGGCTTCGATATCGCCCACACGGATTTCGACGCTGGGTGGAAACCGCTCGGGCGAAGCGAATTCTTCCCGGTCGTCGATGACCACGACGTGAAAATCGAGGTCGACGGCACCCTTCGCCACGGCCTGCCCGATATGCCCCGCACCCGCAATGATGAGCCTGGGCGTGGGCGCCACATGAACGCGATACTCCACTGTTCCGTCATCTCTTTGCGCGATGATGGGATACCATGCCTCTCTGCCTTCCTGGATAGCGTGCAGGGCGAGGCGGTACGGCTCAAGATCGGTGGACTGCGAGATGGTCATCGCCGCAATGTCCATGCGCCCGCCACAGATGAGGCCGTCATCCCACCCCCAATCGTGGTCCAGGTTGAAATCCATATACGCCGAGCCGCCCTCGGGCATGAGATCGCGATGCACACGCAGGATGACCTCGGCCTCGACGCAACCTCCCCCCAATGTGCCGAAGATCGAACGGTCCTCCCTGACCAACAAGGCCGCGCCGGGGCGCCGGGGCGTCGAACCCACCGTATCCACAACAGCGCACAGGGCGCATTGGCGCCCCGCGCTGGTTTCACTGAGAAGCTCTTCGAGCAGAGAACCGGATTCACTCATACGCGCTACCTCTTGACCTCATTGTCTATTCGCGGACCATCCCGTAATGGCAAATGGAGTTTTGACTGGGGGTGAGAAAATATATCCACGGTAATCTTATTACGATCTTGGGAATAGTATCAACTGAGTCAAGCAGAAGCGGGCCGACGGGTCAAGGTATGGCTTCAAATGATCCATGGGCCAGCGGAGATGAAGGACTCGTCTTGGACGTAATCCCCTCAGATTGAGATTGCCTGCTAAGAAGCAAGGAATGCCCCTGCCAACAGAGCTTTCTGTGTTAGACTAGGTCTCCTGGGCCCGGCAGGTTGGCCGTCCTCGCGAGAAACAGTTGACGGGGCGACCGGCTTCGCTTAGAATCTCATCTATAGTGTGGTCTGTTCGAAGGCCCGTTATCCCGGGTATATGCCCAGACATGAAACTCGTCCGCACATCTCGCTTCGCAACAACGCATGGTCTCTCGTTCGGAGCGCGCCTGCTCGGCCTGCTGACCCTTCTCGCCCTGGCAGGATGTTCAAGTCCCAGCGACTACCGTATCGCGATGGGACCGCGCGCGTCGGATGGGGACCTTAGGTCGCTCTCGTGGCCACTAGCTTTCGCGCGGGGCGCCGATGCGCAACTCTACACGGCGGACGGGTGGAGCGTTCGGGGCGTTGCGTTTCGCGGCGAGTTGTCGAGCGCCCCTGTGCATGTCGGGACATCGGCCACTCTCTCCTTCATGCCCTTCGCCGTTTCGCCGTGGGAGGGCCCGGTGGAACTGCGGCTCGAAGCCGTGACGCAGCGAGGGAACCGTGTGCTTTACCAATCACGCTTCGGGAAGGGTCGAAAGGGTCCGCTTGACGAAGAGGGAATCGTCAATATTGACCTCTCTTCGATGGCCGGCGAGACCTTCACGCTACGCTGGCTGCTTGACACCGGCCGGCCCGGGGCTTCCGGCGCGGAAATCGTCATCGGATTCGCACGTATTTCGCAGACCGGGCCAGGGCGCGCGCTCCCCAATATCATCGTCATCTGCTCCGACACGCACCGGGCCGACTACGGCGTGGGCGAACATATGCCGCATCTCACGCAGTTCGCCGGCGACTCAGTTGTTTTCGACCAGGCGATCGCGAACGCGTCATGGACGATTCCGTCTGTCGTTTCCTTCCTTACGGGCCTTGAGCCCTACCGCCACGGGACCGGATGGCGCGTGGAATACAACCTCGAATTGATGAAACAGCCCGAAAACCAGACCAAGGCCCGGAAGTCTGCGAACATTTCCAACAAGGAGAACTACAACGTCGTCCTGTTCAACGACGAGCTGACAACGCTACAGGAAGTCTTGGAGCGCCGCGGCTACTTGGCCTCGGCGTGGACCGAGAATGGGTGGGTTGAAATCTGTGGCGTTCTCGCGGACGGGTTCTCGCAGTTTGTCACGCAAGGCGCGTTGAAGACCTTGGCCGATCGCGACGTTGCCGACCAGGGCGGACGCATGCTCGAGGAACACGCGCAGGCTTTCCTTCGAACGAGGCCGCCTGGCGTACCGTTCTTCCTATACCTGCATTCGAAGCACGTGCACGATTACGTGAGGGAACCTGAGAATATAGAGGCGAATGGCGGAGACCTCTCGCGCGCGATCGGAGACCCCGCCGAGCGTGCGAAGACGCTTAAGCCGGAGGCCTACGCGGCGCTCTACGCCAAACGCGTACGCGAGTTCGACGAACAGCTCGGGGCCCTGTTTGAGGTCCTGCGCGAGGAAGGCGTGTATGAGGAGTCGATGATCGTCTTCTACTCCGACCATGGCGAACAGCTTATGGACTGCGACATTAATGCCGGCGACAACAATGTCGGCGACAACAATGTCGGCGCTGACGACATCGGTCACGGCAACGCGCTTACGGAAACGCTGCTGCAAGTCCCCCTGATTATCAAGATGCCTGCCTCGAGCGGTGTCGCGCACGCACGGATCGCGGACACGGTGCAACTGATCGATGTCTTCCCGACGGTGCTTGATTTGCTTGAGCGCTACGGTGTGGCCCCCGCGGCTGACAGGGGGAACGGTCGAACGCTGCTGCCTCGAATGCTGAAGGAAGCGCCCCTTGAGCCGGCGCTCATCCAGAGCGGCATTCAGTACTACGGGGATGAGATGGCCGCCCTGCGCGATTCAACCGTGAAGCTCATCACCAATCTGACGACAGGACAGGCCCATACCGTCGAATGGACTGTGACGAAGGGATGCGAGACGTTGGAGGAAACGCCGAAAGACCCCGCGGCGTCTGAGGCCCTGACGCAACGTCTCGATGCGGCCGCAGTATATCTGCTCAACGTTGCGCTGAGCGGAGAACTCAACTCTCTCGAGCAACTGACCGAAGAGCAGATGGAAGAGCTAAGAGTGCTGGGTTACCTCCAGTAAGAACCCGCCAAGGCCGTCCCGGATGGCCTGTCCCTCTAGGTTCCCGCCCTAAACTCGTCTGGCTGGCACAACCGATACCGACCATCGCAAAGACTCGTATTCATTAGCATCATTGGACTTACAGCTTCGACCGCTCACGCTTCAATCATGCCCAGAATGGTGCGCCATCCGGTACAAGGTCGCAGACAAGAGATCGATGGCCACCTTATGGAGTATCCTTTAAACCCACAAAGACATGCGTCACGCCAAGGAGTCCGTTTTGACAGACCTGATTATTGATGGCAAGAGGTTTCGCATCGACACGTCCAGGCTCAGAGAGCTTTCTTTTGAAGTCGGGCCCTTCAGGCCGCCAAGCGAGGGCGCAAGCCAATCGCTTCTGTTGAGATTCATGCGCAATTGCTCCTGGAACAAGTGCACCTTCTGTGGCATGTACAAGACCGAGAAGTTCACGCTCCGCTCCGCGGAGGAGATCAAGCAGGACATCGACAATGCGAAAGCCATGGTCGACGAGATGAGGGAAATCTCCCTCCACCTGGGACATGGCGGCATCGTTGACAGGAGCATAGTCTACCTCATTCTCAAGAGCGACCAGTCGCTCGGAACCGATACCAGCTTCATGGATGTCGCCCCTTGGCTTCTCTCTGGCGGCAAGACCGCCTTCCTTCAAGATTCCAACACTCCAATCATGAGGCCGGACGAGTTGGTCGAGGCCCTGGAGCACTTAAGGTCGACCTTTCCTTCATTGGAAAGGGTGACCTCCTACTGTCGTTCAGACACAATCGCCCGGAAGAAGCTCGAGGACTTGAAGAGAATAAGAAAGGCCGGCCTGGACAGACTGCACATCGGCATGGAGACCGGCGACGATGAGCTACTGGTGTGGTTGAAGAAGCTTGGCAAGAAGGACGGGGGCCGCAGTAGCGACTACCACATTACGGGTGGGAGAAAGGCGAAGGAAGCCGGTTTCCAATTGTCCGAGTATTTCATGCCGGGCCTCGGCGGCAAGGAGCGGTGGGAACAACACGCTTTGAACACGGCACGGGTCGTAAATGCCATCGACCCCGATTACATAAGGTCAAGACCGCTCAACCTCGGCGGGAGCACCGAGCTTGACGAAGAGTGGAGACGCGGGAACTTCGAGCTTACTTCTTTTTATGAGCGATTGATCGAGTTGCAGACCATGGTCGAGGCGCTGGACTTCACGGGAAGGCTGGTCTTTGACCATATGGGCAATGCGTGGAAGAACGCCAGTGGGCTACCTCTTTTCACGCCCGACCACGAGGGATACAAGTTTCCCGAGGAGAAGCCGACGGTCCTGGCGCTGATCGATGAAGGTCTGAGCCTCGATGAGTCCTTCCACGGAGCAGGAACTCCAATGCAACGCATGTAGACGCAGCGTCTCGACAGTTACTCGACCGACTAGATACTCTGACCTCGCCGCATGCGCAAGTGACTGACCCGCATGCCTTTAGCGCGCATTCGCTGCAGACCAAGCCTTGGCGGTGCGACATGGCCTTAAGGGCGGAGTCCGACCCCTGCCTTCACTCGAACCGCCACCTTCGGGAAGACTTAGCCGAGGCAGGAAGTGGGACAATTCGGGGCTGAGGCCCGAGCGACTTGACGAATCGGTCTTTGTTTGCAACGATTGCAGTGGTCAGAAGGGGGCTGTCAGGCTGCCGGACTTCGGGCGTCTATCGCCGTAAGTGGATATGCGTGGATACCCTATTTTTCTGTATAAACACTATATAGTGTTGAAAACAAACGATTTACGAGCACGATCATACAGGCTGCCGTACTCGGCAGGGGATTCCTGAGGCAACGGGGGACAGTACGGGATGAGGGCACAAGGGCCGCGCACTAGGCGGGCCATGGCGAACGAGGGGGCTGCCAGATCGATGCCCATTGTGGGCGTGTTGGTGCCGCTCATCATTGTCGCCGCCACGCTGCTGGTTGCGGCGCAGTCGTTCCGAAACGATCGCGAGCACGTCAAAGTAGCGCGCGAGGCGTTCCACACCGAGAATGCGCTCCGAATGGCGAGTACCCTCGAACATGTCGAGGAGTACCTCATGGGAGTCTACTCCGACCTCCTCTACATCAGCCTCGACCCGAACGTCAGAGTGATGAGTGACGAAGCGCGCACATACATTCAGACGCTCTTCGACCACGAGTGGGCGAACCAGCGCCTGTCAGAGATCTACATCATCAAACGTGACTTCGACGGCACCCACGAGCCCTTCATGGCCTTCGAATACGGTACGGACACGACGAGTGTGGAGGAAGTCCATTCTCTCGAGCGGGAGGAAGAGGAATACGCCGTTCAGATTGAGCAAATCCAGCGCTTCATTGCCGACCCAACACTCAAAGCGCAGCTCAGCCGGGAAATCGCGTTGTGTCTGGAAGACCCCGGCGGGGAGCCTGAACGGGGCCTGGTCTACTCCGTGCCCATTGTCTCGAACGAGAGTCTGACCGGCATCGTCGCGGCCATGGTCCCCACCAGGACCATCCAAGAAGAAATGGAACGGGGAAGCTACGGCAACATGGTCGTGGTGACCAACGAGCGGGGCGACTTCTACGGCTGCCCGGACTTGCCTGACGAGACGCGCGACTGGTTCCAGACCCAGGGCCGCGAGAAGGGGTTCGCGGCCCTGTTTGCCGAGGCGCCCGAGACCTTCATGGTGGGCGGCTGGGAGACGATGTGGACGTCCCTTGATGTCATTTGTGAGCAACCATGGTGGTTCGCCTTTCAGTTCAACGAGTCGCTCTATGCCAAGGAGATTGGTGCCGGGTGGTTGCCCCATGGCGCGGGGACGGCCGCCGGCATCGTGTTTTCCGGCCTCATGCTGGCGCTCCTCGTGCGCGGCGTCTACCGCCGCCTCGAACAGCATGAGGAGATGCTGCACGAGCGCCAGCGGGCCCAGGTGGCGCTTGTCCGATCCAAAGAGCAGACGGAGGAGGCCAACCGCCACCTGGAACGGGCCATCGGACGGGCCAACGAGATGGCCGTCCAGGCCGAAGTGGCCAACGTGGCCAAGAGCGAGTTCCTGGCCAATATGAGCCACGAAATCCGTACGCCCATGAACGGCGTGATAGGGATGATCGGGCTCCTGCTGGACACCGACCTGGATCCGGAGCAGCAGGACTACGCCGCGATCGTGCGCACGAGCGCCAACGCACTGCTGTCCGTCGTCAACGACATTCTCGACATCTCCAAGATCGAGGCTGGCAAGATGGACCTGGAGATAATGGACTTCGACCTGCGCACCACCATCGAGGACACCGGCGAGGCCCTTGCCCTGCGTGCGCATGATAAGGGCGTGGAATTCAATTGCCTGGTCCACCCAGATGTCCCGACGCGCCTGCGCGGCGACCCGGGCCGCCTGCGCAATGCCCTGAGCAATCTAGCGGGCAACGCGGTCAAATTCACCCAGAAGGGCGAGATTGCGGTGACGGCCAACTTGGTCTCCGACAACGAGGACGGCGCCACGCCTCGCCTTGACGTTCCGTGCACG
>SDBV01009150.1_pt1 | contig 13215 bp, 12 predicted proteins | sample 2277081 | NCBI WGS metagenome assembly SDBV01 (sample SAMN10402039, study PRJNA504765) | marine sediment metagenome | isolation source: marine sediment core GS10_PC15, 223 cmbsf | place: Arctic Ocean: Southern Knipovich Ridge | collected 2010
TCTTTATTCGACATAACACATGAATTTTTCTGGTATCTTGGGAGCATAGCATTTGTAATTGGAATATGGTTTGCTGGTGTTAAAATATTCAAGGTTAAAGAAATTCCTTTTTATTCAGATATGCAAAATACTGGATTATTTAAAAAAATTAAGAAATCCAAGAGTTCCAAAAAGAATAAATAATCCAGCTATCAATACTCCAATTGATATCGCTAAAATACTTCTTTTTCTATCTAACCCAACTAGCCAGGACAAAAGACATCCTGTCCAAGCACCTGTGCCCGGCAAGGGAATAGCCACAAACAAAACCAATGCTAAAAATCCAAGTGTCTCATATTTTTTCTCAAACTTATCCACCTTTTTCTGGAATTTTCCGACGTATTTTTCAAATAGTTTTTTATAAGGATTAAATTTCAAGAAAATATGATGAAGATTATCTAAAAAATAAAATACAAAGAAAATTACTAAGATATTTAACAAAACTATTAAAGAGAAAATTAACCAAACAGGTATATTCTGTTCTATAGCGTATAGTATAGCAACAGGCAACCCAACCCGCAACTCAGTAACAGGCATGATTGTAAGAATAACTGCCCAAAGAAGTTTCAGATCCATTTTAGTTTATGCTTCATTAAGTTTAACAAATACCTCAAGCATATATCTTTCAGTAGCTTCAAGGGCTTCACAATTATTTATATTCAAATCATAACAATTGGTGTGAAATTGTTCTACGAATGTTTCATTTCCAGATTGCAGTCTTATAAAAGTGTATTTGCTATTTTTATTACATCCTAAACTTTCATTCTTTTCCACTTGGAATTGTAATAAACTAAAAAGATTCAATAAGTTAGCAACACCAATAATCCCATCCCCATCACAATTAAAATTCTCTGTAAAATTCATTACTACTTTGTGTTTCAAATTAATCTTTCCATCAAAAACCACATCTTCTAATTTTCTTGGGTCCTTCCTGAAATAAAAATTATAATCATTAGTAACAACTTGCCCAGTAACTTGATTCGTCATTTTTACTGGTAAAGAAGTTCTATATAAAATTAATTGTCCTTCTTTAACTACTTCAAAATCAATATTTTTGTATGTGAAATGATTCATGGAATTAATAGAAAGGAACACTCCTAAAAAGAATAATACTAAAATTCCAATAACAAAAAATATTTTCTTTAATTGTTTATTGTGTTTTTTATTCTCATCGCTAATTTCTGCAGATTCTTCAATATCCTTGTTAATATTATTTTTATCCTCCTTTTCCTCTTCTTCTTTTACATCTTCTCCTTTTTTATCCTCTTCCTTTTCTTCTTCATCCTTCTTTTTATCCTCTTCGTTCACCATTAGATATTACCTTTCTTTTAATTTATAAGTTTTATTGTACTCCAATTATCTTAAGAAGAAATCCATCAGTAATCTTTGTTAACTCTTCTGCTTTCCCACTAATAAACACACAATTGTTCTCTTGAATAATTTCAGTAGTATTTGCTTCTCTGATTATGATAAAATTATCTTGACAAGTCTTTACTGGAAGTTGTTCATTTACACATACTTCGCCTTCTAAACAAGCCAGTTGCATTCTCTGTATAATGGAATTTTGGTACATCAAATTTCGATAAATTTCACTTTCAGATTCTATATCATCTGAGGAAATATAAAGTGGTTTTTCATAATAACTTTCTAAAAAATTTAAGTTAGAATTAATCTGTTCTACTTCATTTGGGTTATACCTAAAAGAAAATTCAAAACCGAGAATTTCAACAAACCAAAAACCATTTTCTTCAACAAACTCATATCCTTTATATGTGACCTTGTTTTCTTCAGTACCCCCTTTTCCTCCAAAACCATATCCAAAAATACTTGCAAATAAAATTAAAGCCAGAGTAACTCCCAGAATTAACTGATTCCTTTTCTTCTTCTTTTCTTGTTTTCGTTTAGAACCTATATGCCTCATTTTAATATACTTTTTTTGTCGTATAAAAACTTTTATGCCTCCTTGGTATTTTCTTTATGCCCTTTGGGTACCTGCTTGCAGGTTCTTGTGCCCTCTTTGGGTATCAAAGCTCTCGCCAAGAAGTTAAAAAAAAGAAAAAGAAAAAAATAAAATAAATTAGGTTTATTCCACAACCAAAGATGCACTTGTTGAAGATGTACCTTTGTATTTCTTGCCGCCCTCTGTGTCAACTGTTTGAGTTTTTAGGTAAGTAACTGCGTTTATTGTATCAGCAGCACTATAACCTGCAACTAACAATGCAATCTTTCCAGATGTATAAGCATCAGCAAAACTTTGGATCAAGAATTGTCCTGAACCAATACCTGTTGCACTTGTGAAATCACTTTCACATGCAGCACTACCAACTAAAGTAGCAGCAGCCGAGTTAATACAGCTTCCACCAACTACAACTAAGTTCTTTGAACTTACAGAGCTTACTTCAGTATCTTTTACTAAAACATCTCCTAATGAAGTTGCACCACCAACAGTAGTTGAAACAGCAACATCTCCAGTACTAACATACACTAAAGGTCTTACAATACTCTTTGGCACCTGAACTACAATATTTGCTGGAGAATCTGATGGATTTGTCCTAAGTATTTCAGCACCGTATTGTGTTACATACGTAGATATAGTGCTGTCATCTGGGTCTGTTTTCCATGCAGCTGTTCCGGCAAAAGTAATTATTGCAGTAGCAGCAGTTGAATTATCTATCTCTGCCTGAAATACCTGTTGAGCAAGAGCAGCCTGTGCATTAGTTTCATCACCATCTTTGCTTGTATCATCTATTGAGACATTAACTCTCCATGCCATATCTTCATCATCGGAATAAGGAACACCAGCAGATTCTGCTGGTCCTATTGCAACTACATCTGTTATCTGAATTCTGGTATTGTACCCAGTTCTAATAGAAACATACGCTGTGGCATTCGCAGCTGTTCCCTCATGATAATCATCACCAACTAAAACAATGTCATAATCAGTAGTTCCATCACTAGAATTTCTGAAATTCCAAGTACCTCCTGCATATTTAAATGTAAAAGTACCAGTACTACTTACAGACATCTCTTTATCAATTGGATTTGAACCAGGGTTTACAGTGAATGTTATCTTTGGGTCAGTCGCTGTATGTTTATCAGCACTCTTATAATAAATTAAAAGAGTTTTTGCATCCTTAGCATGCTCCTCAGGATTTGCAGTATGCAATAAAAAGTAATCTTTATCAGTGATGTTATGTGAAAGTCCTAGGATACTTCCATTAGGATTTATCACAAAGTTTTTTGTGGAACTACTTCCACCAATTACTTCATCAACATCTGTGTATACGAGAGGTAACTTAACGGTATCACCATTGTAGTTCTCCCATTCAAGTACATACTTTAAGTCAGTACTTCTTTTTAAACTGATAGTTTCATAATCTACAGCTTCTAATCCTTCAAATTGTATATCCCAATTTTGGCCAACTAATACTTCTGGTTCAGTTAACTCTACAACTTCACTTAATTTTCCGCCTACAGGTATAAACAAATCATCTTCTGCAGTCATATTAATTGCAATCTCACTAATAGAGATATCGCCAGAAGATTCTGTATGAGTTATTATAACATTTGCTTCATTAATTGTTTCAGCATTCGCAGTCATAGATGTACCATTTTTCCAAGTAATTTTATCTGCACCAATGTAAAAATCAGCATTCATTATACCTCCAGCAAAACCTTGGTAGGTAATATCTGTAACAGCTAAATAGTTTCCATCAGAAAGTTTTTCCATGTCTCCTTTACCCATTTTAGCAGTTTTTTGACCATTAACAGTGAATTCTGCTGCAGATGAACTTGAAACAAGAACACTTACTTCATAACCATCTAAAGTTAAAGGAACATCATTGTCTACAGTTCCTCCAAGAGCACCACTCATTAAAGTTAATTCTACACCTTTTGTTCCATTATCAGCAGTAACAATTGTGTATGTTTTTCCCAAGAATGTTATTGCTTTATCTTCAATATCTGATAATTCCTTGTCAGTTTCTATGTCTGATTTTAATTCATTAGTAAAATCCATAACATATCTGGCGATTACTTGATCACTTTTGAAGTTAAGAAACAATGCTTGAACTTCATCATCATTTTCCGTGAAATTTACAGCAGAAGAAGTTGTATCTTCAAAATAAAAGAATTGTTCATATTTTGCTTCTCCTTTTTCATTTGAAAGAGAACCATCTACTAAAAGTCCAAGTTCACCCCTTCCAATATATGTTTCAACATCTCTAATAGATTCACCAAGTTCTAATTTATCAGAACTTGTTCCAACTTCCCAAGAGTCTCCTCCTGAAACAGTTGTACTACTTCCTGTTGAGCTCATAAAAGATTGTAGGTTTGATTGAACATATGAGGCTTGTACCAAATCTGAAGGGTTTACTCCAGCTCCAGTACCATAAACTATTGCTACATTTGCACTTCCTCCCACCACGAATGGTGCGGGGTAATTTGCAGCAGCAACAACACCCATAGTCATACCAACCATCAATGCACTAGCAGCTACGGCAGAAATCTTCTTAAATATATTTTTCATATTTTTTCTTTTTAACCTCCTTTCAACTCTATCGAATATGTTGTCGATGACAACCTCTCCCAACTCGATAGTATAGGGGGACCACCTTGTTGAGATGACTATCAATCCCCTACTTTAAATCCCCTATGAGAACACTCTTTTCACAAGTGTACTATTTTCAAGAGGTTTCCTTTAAAAAGATTGTCGCTAACTTTTGAGGTTTCCTTTAGAAAATTCTTATTTTTTAGTTTTTATTTATAAATCTTGTGCTATCACTATTGTATTGTAACACTCTAGAAGTAAAATCGTCTATTAATTGCTAATAGAAAGATTTATTAAGATAGGGTATGTTAGTATAATATATTATGTAAAAAGACATATAACTTTATTAGATATATTGCACATATATGTTTAGAAATTAACCCTATTAACCACCGTCGAGAATGGTAGTAAGAGAAATTACAATCAAAAGAAGTAAAGGAACCTTCTCTATTTTCAAAAAAGGTTCTTCTAAAGAGAACTATGATTTTTCTGGTATTTTAGCTTTAAGACAGCTTTTAAGCAATCAAAAAGCGCGGATTTTGCATGTCGTAAAAACACAAAAACCTCAATCTATCTATGAATTAGCTAAAAAATTAGAGAGAGGATTCAAATCTGTAAATGATGATGTTAAGCTTTTAGAAAGGTTTGGGTTCGTAGAACTAATAGAAGAAAAGACAAAAAACAGAGTAAGATATAGGCCGGTAATCTTGGTTGATACTATTACTCTTAATGTTAGGATTTAATAATATACTTTAAAAGATATATCATAATCCTTGCCCCATTTCGCAAATGGTTGAGAACCTCCCTTATAATTCTGAGTCACATCGCCTTCATTAAGCAAAAAGATTTCTGTTTCATCTGAAATAATTCTTAATTCATACCCTTTAATTGGAGTGGTTTCTCCAATATTCCAACTATTCTCAGAAATTTCTGTCAAAATGAACTCCATTACTTCACGGACACTTTTACCATTTAAACATATTTCATCATAATCATCAATAAGAATTAATTCTTGCACAGATAAAAATCCCAAAGCATCTTCACAATCACTTGTATGTTGTAAAAATGCCTGAATAAATCCTTCAACCTCATAACTTTCAATCTCCATATCTTTAGAATTTCTCAGAGAAAAACTAAGGAAAAAAAGCAAGATCACAGATACAATAATTATTATCAGTGCAAATCCTACAATTTCTTCTTGTCCTTTTTTTAGTTTTATCATGTTTTATCCTCTGAACTTATCATCAATCTCGCAATCTCGCATTTATCATAGACTCCGATACTTGAACTTTCCTTCCAGCATAGCGCAACAAAATTTGATGAAGCAGGTAATTTATTTACATTTTTTGAATAAACTTTAATAATCCCACAATCAGGATAATTTTCTAAATTACATTCAATCCTAGAATAAGGATAAACCTTTCTTATTTCTATTTCAGCGATGCCCCAAAAACCAGAATATTCAGATATATGTTCTTTTAAAATCATAATTTTATCACCATCAATACAACTTAACCTGCTGCTCCCAAATGAAGACCCACACGCAAATTCAGGGGAGTTAGCAAGTTTTGTCACAAGAAGCATAGAATTTTCTTCTTCAAGGATTACTGAAGCTTGTTTTAAACCAGAAAATCTTACCACTATTACAAAAACTCCTACAAGCGCAAAAAAAAGTATAACTGCTACAAGCATAAATGCCATTTGTTGAATCTTCATCTGTCCTTTGTTACCTACCATAATCTACATCCTCCTGCCGCTTCATTTTTATCATTAAGATTATCTGATTTTATTTCTAGCAAAATAATATCTCCTGATTCTTTCAAATTACCCGCAAGAGCATTCAACTCAGATAAATCAGTATTTATTTCAAATTCACAACCCTGTCCGCCAATCAATATTGCCTTATCTCTGTAAATCGAGGAAAGTTCTTCTGTTCTTTGCATTAGCCGCTTTAACTGGCATTCATAAACATCAACATCTCCAAAAATTGCAGCATACATCAATGCATCAGACGAAAAATGCAGTTCATCATCTTGTTTTTCTACATACCCCGAACCATAATGAACACGAATATCACAATCTCCAGAAAAACATACTTTAATCATCTCATCCGAACAATCTCCTATAAAAAGATTTTCTTGTTTCAAACTTTCAATTTCTTCTTCAATTTCTTCTGGAGCATAAGAAAAACAATAAATATCATTTGAAGAAGTCATGTACATTCGGTCAACAACTTTAAACGGGAAATCAAATGGCTTTGAAAAAATATAAAATTTTTTTCCTTCAACAATTTCTTTTGAGAAAATATATTTATTTGCAAAACCAACATCAAGGTTCGTCTCTGTCCATTTATTAAAACTTTTTTGTGAAATTTTAATCAATTGTTTGCCAAAGTTTCCTGCATTATTGCATGCATTATAAATTCGCGATTCTGCTGGCATTGTAAATGATGTTGTTTTTGCTGATTCAAAACTTATCTCTAAAGGATTAAGAAGCACCCCAATTTCTCGTCCTGTTTTAACATCAAGAGTTGTTTGTTCTGTTTGCATGAGTTTTGTAACTCCAAAAATTGCAAGAAAAATTATGAATGCTCCTATGATAATCGCAAAAAGCCAACCAAAAGATATCTGCAATGCCCCCTTCTTTTTTTTCATTTTATCGAGTAATCTTCACCAAAGTCTCTCCGTAATTTTTTACAAGAGTCATTTTCACTTTGCCTTCAATATTTGGAATACAAAAAGGATCTCCTTCAGATGTGATAAAACTAATGTTAATATTCTCAATATTTTTTCCATCAATTGGAGTTTCTAATTCAAACATTAAATTTTGATAGTCATCATCCATAAAACAAATCGCATTTATTTTACTAGGCAAGCGATACTCTACTTCTCGACTTCCTTGCTGGCTCTGCCACATTCTATTAATATCTGCTTGTAAGCCATCTTTAAAAATTTCAATTTGAATTGTCTGTTGCATATTGATAAATTTTATTATGACATAAATAGCAAAAGCCAGAAAGATAATTATAAGAAAAATAGAAAAAATCATTCCAAAAGATAACTTCATTTGCCCTTTTCTTTTCATCTTTAAAAATAGCAATTATAACTTATAAATCTTATTAAAAAAATTCAAATGGTCTGAGAGTTATGCTACATCCAGCAGGCTGATTTCCATATTCATCTTGACATTTGACATACAAGGTATTTTCTGTATTCCATGTCACAGAATGAGTTATGTCATCACTAGTGGACATACTGGTTCCGTCTTCAAAAAGATAAGTACATGAAACAGTATCATATTTACATTGTGCTGATTCGCTTGTTATTAAATTTAATTTTCCTCCGGAATGATAAGCCCTTACAACTGATGGTGCTCCAAAATCTGCTTCAATCTTAAAACTTACTTCTTTTTCATCACAATTATTTCCTAAATCACAGCATTTAATAGTGTATTCATAATCCCCTGTGGAATGATATAAGTTGTGAGTGTTTTCATATGTATATTCACTGTTTCCATCATTGTAAAAATAATAGAATCTTTCTTCCAGCTTATATTGGCATTTTGCTTTTCCTTCTTGTGCTCCTGCTGATGTTCTTACTTTTAAATTTATTTTGACACTTGTTGTTGAATCTTTTATAGTTGACCCACTCTCTTTACCATTTATCGTAATAGAATCAATTATCAATGGTCGAGTTCCTTTTAATATTAGTTCATAAGGTTCTTCATTTGAATATCTTTTTCCTTCATCTTCCTCTGTCCACCATGGTTTATCTTGACATCTTATGTAAAATTTATTGTCAATTTTATCTTTTAATCCACTCAAATTTCCTGTACATCCATATGTGAATGGAAGTAAGTAGTCCATAGCATTTTGAGAGCAGAAATCCATACCATAATTCATATTTTCATAATCCAAATCTTCATGGTCCCATTTGCATGTGGCTGGTTCATCTGTATAAATGTCTAAATCAACCGATTTTATCCCATATCCAACATAAGCTCCTGATAGGTAAGTGGTTCCCAATATTTTTGGTGCTTTTGTATCTGGAGTATCATCTACACAGAATTCTATAATGAAATTCATTGGAGTTGGGTTTCCATTAGCATCTTTGCATCTAATATAAAATTGATTTTGCCTTCCATTTTCAACATTCCATTCTACTTCCTTCATTGCTTCAACACTTGGGGTTGCTGAATTTGGTAAAGTAAGGCTGTGGTTATATGTTAATGCATTGCCCTCACTCAGAGAACTAATCATTTCGTCAAATGTTGGTTTTCTTTCAACGTCTATTTTACATTCTGCAGGTTCAGAGGTATTAACTGCTAGAACTATACTACTAAAAGCAGGAATACATCCGTCATCATTTTCAGTGTTGAATATTTTCACTCCTCTTTCTGGAGGTAATATAATCCCTGAATCCCTGTATTCATAATTTTCAGGTAATATATTTTCCATAGCTTGCACTGTTGGGGGGGTTATATCCCTTGAATTATTCCAAATACATGTTTCATGTTTTGTCCCTTTATTTACTAATTCACACGCTCTTCCAAAAGTATGACACTGGTATTCACTACATCCATATTCTAATCTATTACATTTTTCACAACTTTTTCCTCCATCTGGAGGTTGCCATGCTCCTGGTTGAAATGTAAAAATCTCTTGAGAATATAGCTGATATGTAAAAAGCGTCCAAACCGCAGTAAATGCTACAACTGCTAATCCGACCATCCATCCTGGAGGTCCTATACCAGCCGCCGCCATTCCCCATGAGATAACTGTTGTTGCTGTTGCAGATATATAAGCAGCACTAGCTATATTTCTAGTATTTCTCTCACTTGCAAACTGTGCAGCAATGTAATGAATAATCGCTGCGACAGCAAATGCTACTGCAGCTGTTTCAAAAATATATGAGAGAGTACCTACCCCTGCTTCGGTACCAACGAAGGATTTAACAATATCTTTAATAATATCTCCAAAAAACTTAGCAATAGGCTCTGATACTCCTCCTGTTCCAGTTAATTTTGGTATCTGGAGCATGCTTACCGTTCCTATTCCACCACTAACAGTCCTTATTTCACTTCCAAATGCATAAGCAAAGGCAAAAATTCCAATTATTAATATTAAAATCTGGCTTGTAGCTAATGTTCTTGATTTTTTTACCTTTTTAATCATTCTCTATATTCAGTAGTTCTTTCATTTCCAATGTAAATTGTTTCAGCAGTTGAATTTCCTGTTACTTCTCCTTTTTGATTTAATATTTCAAAAATTACAGTTATTAATTCTGAACCAGGTTGCCCTGGTTCCCCAAAAGCATTCTCAGTAAATCCACAATCTCCCATAGATCTTGTCCTGCTTCTTAGAAAATCCAACCATTGACTATGCTGATAAAATAAAGGAACCCTTCTTTTATCTTCATCAGCTGCACATTGTATAGTTCTGCCACCTACCTCGCCTATCTTTTTTTTATCAGGCTCATTCTTTTTAGTACAATAATGCCCCCTTCTATTTGATAAGTAATAGTCTCCTAAATTTTTTGGAAGTCTTCCTCCTCCATAGAAACTTATTATTTCTAAAAGATTTAAATCTGAACCATAATCTGGAATTAAATAACAATTTTCTAAACACCTCTCTGCCGCATCTTTTGTAGAATCATCTTCAAACTTGTTTCTTTCTCTTAGCCAGTGTGTTTCATAAACTGCTGAATCTTGTACTATTCCTACACTACATATTGGATTAGCCTCACTATCTGGTTCCCAAAATTCAAATCCAGGAGCATATAATGGAACACAAGAACCCTGCTCTTCATCTCTCTTACTTACTTCTACAATTTCTCTATCAAATCTATACCCACTTATCCACTTACAATCATTATAAGTGTCTTCACATTCTGTTTTACTTGTAATAGCATCACAGAATCTCCATTTGTTAATTGTGCATGTTCCTATTCTAAATCCATCAATGTCTGTTTCTCTGCAAATTTCTTCTCTTTTGTCTTTACATTCATAAACAATAATTTCTCCATCCCAACACAGCTCTTTATAATATCTGCTTCCAGGAAGATTGTATTTTATTTCATTTTCAATCTCTGCTCTTGTCGTACTATCATTAAGTATTTCAGGGATGTCAGGATAAATTCCTTCTGATTCAGCACACCAACCCTCTCCATGTTCTGCTATTTTCTTATTGCCTTCATAACAGCCTAAATCTCTACAAACATAATCTCCATATTCTGGGCCACTATCAGGCATCCCCCCTACTCCTGGTTTATATTTTCTACAAATGCTTCCTGATAGAACAATACAATTACCACATTCTTCATCTGCACCAATGACATTGCATTCTGGCTCTTGAATATAAGTCCAGTAATTATTCTCATCATATTTTTTCTCATCATAAACATTTGCTAAATTTCCACAACTATCTAAAAAATAAACTTTATCATCATTACATTTTGTATTTTTACTTTTTCCGCAATCTGATATTCCTGAAGCAGTGCATAATAATCCTGCATGGAAAGTTGCATGTTCTGGACAATTGTCTCTTGTTGTTACAATACAGTTTTTTACATAATCTTCTTCAGATACACAAGCTCCTTTTTCTTTTGGAGAAGCTAACGCAAAACAGTTCTCTTGGTCTTTGATATCTTCTCTAAAATTAATATCTATGCCATAATCTAAAGCTAATTGTTTACATTCTGTTTGTGTTACAAATGCAACATCCTCTCCTATTAAACAACACCCATTTTGGCACATAAGGATATCATCTTTGTCTTCTGACTCAAAATGTCCTGAAGGAGCATTGTCACAAATTACTTTTCGCGTTGATGTACAAGTTCCCCTATCTGTATCAATACAAGTTCCTAACTGACAATAATATGTTTCATCGCAAGAAGTCGATGCCTGCCTAGCATCTAATTTACATTCGCTTTCAGGAACACTTTCACACCAAGCACCTCCTTTTGTCTGTTCACAACAAACTTCTTGTGCTGCAACCAAACCAATTATTAACAAGAAACATATCAGCAATTGAATTAATAATATTTTTCTTTTCATCTTAAACACGATATCCTTCAGGGAATACTAAACTTCTAGAGGCAAATTGAAATTTGTTCCCTATATTTTTATTTGTTAAAATGTAAATTTTTGTATCCTCTGGTATCTTTCTCTCAACTTTTAAGTCAGAATACAAAACCATATATATAGTTGGTTCTGCATTACCTTGAGTTGCTTCCCAGTCAATTATACTATTTGCAATGCTTATTAATTCATAAAGATTATTGTTAAGAACCACACTAAAAGAATCATATTTCTCTGTATCTTCTTTTGTCAATGTTAAATCATAATTAAATGTTGAAACAATTCTTTGTGGAAGAAGTTCTACTTTTGTTGGACCCTCTTGTAAATTTACTTCATATCCTTTTTTCTTATAACTTTCCTCTAAAGAATTAAAACAAAATTCTACTTTTGATTCAATTTCATTTTCTATTTCTCTTTCAATATGTCGTTTTAATAATGGTTGTTGTATAGTGCATAATTTAAAATATTCTCCAGTATAGCACAAATATTCTACTTTTTCATTATCATAAAGAATATAATTCTCTGGGTCAATGCTCCCACCCTGCAAAGAAACCATTTCCACAGCATCTTCAATTTCTTCTTCAATGCATTCTTCAATAAATATCTGAGGATTTTTCACCCCCACACCAAGTGTTGTTTTAATTTGTGGAAAAAACATATATATTAACACGCCCATAACAACAATAACTATCGCAATTATAATAAAGATAGTCACCTGCCCCTTTTTTTCCATATATGTTTTACGATATTCTTATTTATAAACTTTAAGACAAAGTTGTTAATCCTCTGCTCGGACAAGTGATTCTTATTAATTTTTTAAGTTTGCTAAATCACTAATCCTCGTTCTCTACTCTTGGTGCGAGAAGAAAATTAAGTTCCATATGTTCTGATTTAATGTTTATTTTTAATGGATGGTCTTCTGCAAAATTCAAAATTGTTTTTTCAACAAGTTTGGAACCTTTCATAAATTTTTCTAAATATTCTAAACTATATTTTGACTTGCAATTTTCCGCATCAATCTTTGCTTCATCCCCTGAAAATTCTGACCTTGCAGAATCAATACTTTTGGCTTCCATAATAAATTTCCCGTCTTGCACGATTAATGAACAAGCATCAGCCACAACCTTGCAGTCTTCTATCGAATCAATCAAATCTTTTGAATCTATTTCAACACGCGCAGTATATTCCAATTCGGGCATGTCTTTTTCTTCTGTTTCTATTTCAATCAAATTCAAACTAAAATTTCTTTTTATCCTGTCCTGAATTTGAATATTTAAGAAATTCTCTTTCTTTTCTAAAATCAACGAACTACTACTTCCACATCTTTTTAAAATTCTTTTTAAATTGTCTAGATTAACTCCCAAAACTTCTTCTCCTGTTTCAAATTGACTAAACGAACTTCTCGGCAACTTAAAATTAAGCATCGCAACATTTGCAGGGTCTATTGCATTAATAGCAAGCCCGAATTCATTAAATCTTATTCTTACTTCAATTACAAGTTCTGAAATAATCTCAATCACCTTTGAAAGCAACAAAGGATTATCTAATTT
>SDBV01009151.1_pt1 | contig 13215 bp, 8 predicted proteins | sample 2277081 | NCBI WGS metagenome assembly SDBV01 (sample SAMN10402039, study PRJNA504765) | marine sediment metagenome | isolation source: marine sediment core GS10_PC15, 223 cmbsf | place: Arctic Ocean: Southern Knipovich Ridge | collected 2010
CATTACTTAACACTTCGCGTAGTTTTTGCAGTTTCTTCCTGCTGCGTGTATCCTTGATATCAAGGTAGATATGGTATCGTCTATCTGCAACGATCATGTTTCGTAGCAGATAAAAGTACATTTTATAATACCATTCGTCATGGGTCTGGTTATAATCATCGTGGGATAACACTATTTTATCGGGAATGACCCAGGCCCTGAACCCCATCGTCCTGTTCTCAAAAAAATAGTTGATAATATCCTTATAGAATCCCAATTTCCCACTGGAGATTTTAGTCCATTTGATTTCAAAGTAGGGTGAAAGGTGATGTTTGGTTTTCAGTTCGGCAATGGCTTGGTTGTGAACTTTGGCTTTTGCCTGTAGGCACCAAAGAGCACCCAATACCATTGCTTTCTGACCGTCATTAGGCAAATGACAGCTCTCGTCACAATAAATATTGGTTATTGTTTCCATGGGGACCTCGCACTTAAACTCGTATTTCACCGGTTAGCAAATTCTGCATCAAGCCGCGTTTCTGCACAACCAAAGCTGCTTCCTGCATCTTAAGATACTCGATCTCCATGTCTACTGCGAAAAATACTGCGGAGATGCGACATTGCTCCTCAATTGGCGGCAACATGACTGGGGCGGTACGCACGGCTGAGGCTGTCAGTCCATATCGAGTTACATCATTTGCGGGCGTGTACAGCCCGATAGCATTGTCCATTCAGACATATGGAAAAGCTGTGATGGCCTGGTGGACCTTGGGTGCAAGAAACACTATCGTGTCGTCATGGTGACAACGAATTCGCCAAAGATGGATCGCAACATATCAACGGAATCGAGAGCTTCTGGGGCTATGCCAAGACACGCCTCGCCCGCTTCCGTGGTATCCTCAAATCGACCTTTTACCACCATCTTAAAGAATGCGAATTCCGCTTCAATAACATAGATAAAAAATCTCTATATTCTACTACTGAAATTGACTAGGGAAGAACCGCTGTTTTAGTCTTGACCCTTCAATAATAATGTAATATCAAATACGATTATCATACATAATAGGTTGACAGAAATCCGCGAAAAACAGCAAGGAATCGGAAGTCCAAAAAAACAGATTGCTTTGTGTAATTTCACTTTAGTTCGACAACACCCCAAATAGACGAAAAATTCCGGCTGTTTGCGACCCGTTCTTTTCCATTTTCAACTTTGCTCCAAGGGTCATTCCGCTCCGCTCGAGCCATATAAAATGGGAAAGGTGGAGCCTTTGGCTTGCCTCATCGTCGCGAAGGCACGATTTTAAAATAGTGTACCAACAGGCGAGATGGCCCGCTTTTTCATCTACTTAGCATGGTTGTATTCAGGATTGGGTAACATCTCACACTTGGGAAATCGTCCCACGTCATGCTCGGGATGGAATTGATCGCATTACCTGCTTCTCAGGCGAGTGACGTGGGACACATCAAGTACAGTGGAAATTTGTGCACATTATCGTATCCAGGAGAAGAACTGATTTCGCATTACCAGGTGAGTATAGAATGACCAGGAGGTATTTATGCGGTCAATAATCAAAGTATTTCTAATTGTGGCATTGCTGCCGGCGCTACTTCCCTCGCGTTCGAGCGCCATCGAAACCTGGGCGGGGTTCATCCAGGGATCGTCGCCGGGTCAATATCCCACAGGCTCTCCACAAATTTTCCCGATCGGCGATCTTGTCGACCTCGAACTCCTTACCGGCGGCGAGGAGGTAAGCCTCGGCACACTGCCCGATATGTTCAAGGTCAAGGTCAGGAATAACCTTCCCGGTGAGGATACACTGAATGTTGTGATGAACATCCGCCTGACGGTCAATGCTGAGGTACTCGTCGATTTCTGGACACGGCCGTTTCCGTTGAGGAACTGGGTCGCGAGCTCTTTCACGGGTGACGGCGCCTATACGAACAGGCGGATAGACGATCTGATTGAATACGATTGGTTCGTTGTAGATGGAGATAAGACCGAGTATGCTGATGTCGAGACACTGCTCGGCTTGATCGACGGCAGCAATCTGACTGCCGGTATCTACATGATAACCGTCGCTGTCGAAGACAGCGACGGGAACCCAATCGCTCCGCCCGCCGTTGAGATTGTCCAGGCCTTTAATCCCGCGCCACCGCAGCTTCAGGAGCCCTATGACGGCGAGGTGTACATGGGATATCCGATCATCTTCGCCTGGAGCTGGTACGGCGGCGACACCCAACCCGAGGACTGGATACTGATCCTCGTCGAGGGCGAGGAGGGCGAAGACCCGGAAACCATGATCGAGACCCGTTCGCCCTACAACACGCGTTTCGAGGGTCACCCTCAAACATCTGATGAGCATACCTATTCGGGGGTCGGCGCCGAGCAGGCCCTCTGGGAGGGGAAGACCTACTACTGGAAAGTCGAGACCGACATTCCAACCGTAATCGTCAACCAGCCGCGGCGTTTCAGCTCGAACATCTACACCTTTGAATTCACCGAGCTGACTACCGGGGCCGGTGAAGCAGAAGCAGCGGCCGCAACGCAATCGACCAGCGACGAGCTCTCCGATATGTTTTCCCAGACACTCCCACCCGGACAGGCCGATATGATACTGGAGATTCTCGAGCAATTCGCCGGATATCACATTGTGGAGGTAGTTGTTGAGGGTCAGAGCGGCATGACGCTACAGGAACTCGGCACCTACCTGCGGAGCGAACCCGGTCTGGAGATCGTCGGAGCAGTCGTTGAATAAAAGGCCGTTAACAGCGGGAGATAAAAATGTCGTTTAAGAAATCAGTTATCCTTGTCATAGTCGGGTTGTTGGTTCTACTCCCGACGGTTTCGGCGTGGGCTGAGGGAACCAAGGCGATCGCCGTGGTCCTGATGTCCAAGGGCGAAACGGAAATGAAGAAGCCGGATCAGTCCTGGTCGGCGCTCAAGTTCGGAACGGTTCTCGACGGCGGCGACAAGATCCGGACCGGAGAGAAAGGATTTATCGCGCTGGCTTTCACCGATGACAAGAGCCAGCTGAAGATCAGGCCGAACACCGAGCTGACCCTGAATGCGGAGCGCGATGAAGAGTTCAACCTCGCCAAGCGGGTGAACATGGACATCGGCGAGCTCTTCGCCGACGTCAAGCGGCAGAAGGGATCGCTCCAGCTGGTGACGCCCACTTCGGTCGCATCGGTCAAGGGCACCGAGTTCTGGCTGTTAGTTCAAACCGATGGTCAGACTCAGTTGCTCGCCATCGAGGGGATAATCGAATTCATCAATACGCTCAGCGGCCAGGTCCTCGATGTCACTGCGGGAACCTTTGCTATTTCGAACCCCGACGGCACAATCGATGTCGGAGAGCTGGAGAGCATCGACCTCCCGGAATTCCTCGAAGAGACATTCGGTGTGAAATCGATCGAAATACATTTCCAGGATGATGAAGCGAACAGAAAGAGTCTGATAATCAACTACACGACCGAGGAACCTGACACGACTTCAGGACAATAATCTGAAATTTAAGATAGATCACAATTGACGGGCGGAAATACAGTCCTATATTTCCTTGCCCGCAGACCCCCCCCATTTCCAAGACATTTCTTTGGAGGAGGGTTTGGTAAGAGGGGAGGGATTCATGCGCACTTCGTATACGCTATTGATCCTCGTACTGGCGTTGGGCATCGTTTCCAGCGCTCTCGCCCAGGATGAGCTGCAGCGTGAAGAGCTGCAGCGTATTATCCACGACCCCGTGCTCTCCGGCACCGCCGGAGAAGCGCTCGAACTCGAAGCCTACATCGAAGGCGATCTGTCGCTGGCCTCCGTCGTCGTGGCTCAGGTGATGTTCAGGAGCAGCGACCAGGAAGTATACGATTTCATCGAATTCGTTTCCACAGCCGACTATTACTACGGCGAGATACCGGGTAATCGGGTTGTTTCGGAAGGAATGGAGTATTATATCGAGTTCATCTTCGACGATGGATCGAGTCTCACCTTCCCTCCCGCAGCGGAGAATCCATCGCTTAACCCGATCTACGTCGATATCCGCGATGCAACGGTGATTCGGCCCCAGGAGCCGATAATAGTCATCAGCCCGGAGCGGAATACCACCGTCTCGGGCACGGATGTGCTCATCGCGGTTTCATTCAATCCGACCACCAGGCGGTTCGATCCGGCGAAAATACGCCTGATGGTCGACAGCAGGGATCGTACCGGTGAGGCGAACGTCACCGATGAGATTCTCACGGCCGTTCTCGCGGGATTCGAAAAGGGCCGGCACCGCATAGACCTCGTGTATCAGGATGACACCGGCGAGGAGGTGCTTCAGACCTGGTTCTTCGCCTGGCGCCCGGAGGCCAGCGCCACTCGCGGGTTCCGCAGCCACTTCTCCGGCAACCTCGGCTTCGATACATACAGCCAGCGGATCAACGCCCAGACCTACAACGTCGGCCGCGAGAAGATCAACATCAGAGGCCGGATCGGATCGTTCGGCATCTCCGGGAACGCGTTGCTCACCAGCCAGGAAGAGGGAAACCTCCAGCCCCAGCACCGCTACCTGATAACCGTCGGCTGGCCCGCGTTCCGCATCAGGTTCGGCGATGTCAAGCCGAGGTACAACGAACTGATTCTCTGGGGCAAGCGTGTCCGCGGCGCCGAAATTGATTTCGGTCCCGGGCAGATGAGGTTGCAGTTGCTGTACGGCGATATGACACGACCGATCAATGGAAATGCATATACTTTGCCGGACACCACCTGGGACTACACCGACCCAGAGAATCCGGCGGTCGTCTCCATAGCCGACAGCACCCATACGACTCCCGGGATGTATCGCAGGTGGATGGGCGCCACCCGGCTTTCATTCGGCGATCCGAGCTCTTTCAATTTCGGCTGGACGGTGATGAAAGCGCGGGACGACACCTCCTCGGCGCTATATGGCAAGCGCCCCAAGGACAACCTCGTAACCGGATTCGACTTCCTCGCAACCGGCCTGCGTCGCAGGGTATCGCTCGACGGCCAGATTGCGCTCTCGCTTTACAACGACAACATCTCGGTCGACCCGATCGAGGACGCCGCGAGGTTCCGCAACATCATCTGGGTCAACCAGTATTTCGAACCGCTGCCGAGCGAAGGCATACCAACCGACACGGCCGCGACGCAGGAGGTCGATGTCGGAAAGATCGTGGGCTCGCTGCTCGAACAATCGCTTTCATACAAGGGCCGGCTGCGGTTGCGCGTGCTCTACAACGACTTGAGAATCGGGTACAGCAAAATCAACCGGAGCTACAGAACCTTCGGCAACCCGACCCTGTCAAACGACCGCGCCGGATTCTTCGTCAGGGACCGCATACGTCTCTTCAGCAGCAAGCTGTATCTGAACATCGGGTACGACCAGTACAACGACAATGTTGCCGGTTCGAAGGACGTGACCACGACACGTTCGACGTTGAGCGGGGGATTCAGCGTCTATACAGGAGACGTCTGGCCCGATCTCACCGTCGGATACCGCAACACGCTGAACAAGAACAACGCCGAACTCGAATTTGTCTACATTGATCCCGAGCGAACCGACACCCTCGATACCCGGCTGCAGGATCAAGCGGACAATTACACGATCAGCCTTGTGCAGAAACTCGCATACGCGACCACGGACAATATTGTTACGCTGTCATTCATAACTACCGACCGGTCGGATACTTATGATGTACACGGGACGTCGGATATGAACATCATCTCGATGAGCGTGCGGTCTGAATATGAGATGCCGCTGAGCACGACGGTAAACTTCTCGTCCTCTTCGCAGAACTCGATCGGGGGCTTGACCAATCTCTCATACAGGATCATCGGCCTGCGCGGCGATTACTACATGATGAACAAGCGGCTTGTCCCATTCCTCGGACCTCGTATCACCCTGGCGAGCGGAACGCTGAACATAACCCGTGTCGATCCGGGGGAACAATTCGACGAGAGCGACCCGACAATCGCCAGCCAGATACGCAAGCAGACGCTGCACAACATGCTGGTCGACTTCACCAAGATCGAGTTACTCGCCGGGTTTGAATTCCAGTTGATGGATAATCACGCACTTACCGGATATCTCAGCATGTCCAGTTACAGCGAAGCGGGACAGTGGGAATACTGGAACGACGAGAAATATACACTTGACATGGACAATGACGGTACCATCGACAACGACGGGGAGACCATCAACTTCCCGACATATTACAAGAAGAACGACTTCATGACGATGCTTTCGTATCAGATCAGGTTCTAGTGGACGAAACCACATGAATCGATTAGTTCTGCTTGACGCTAAGCGGCCGGATTCAAGGCGGTTTTGCGTCGGTGTGGCACAGCTCAGAACAGGTCGATTCATATGATCTCGTCCACTAACAATATCTTCCGGGTAGGCCAGTGAGCCGGAAAAAGAAGTCCGATAAGGGAAAGAGGGTCTCATGGTGGCTGGGGATACCGGGCGCAATCATCCTCTCGGCGATCATCATGCTTGCCGGTCGTACGGGTCTGCTCTATGAACTCGAGCTGAAATCCTTCGACGCTCGTTTTATCTGGCGCGGACCCGTCGATGTGAGCGAAAGCCCGATCGTCATCGTCGCGATCGATGACGAAACTTTCGCGACGGTTCCTTCGCGTTATCCATTCCCGCGAAGCTGGTATGCCCGGATGATCAGGAACCTGTTCGCCTCCGGCGCCAGGATGGTGATCTTCGACGTTCAGTTTACCGAACCTTCCACCCCCGAGGAGGATGCGGCCCTCGCCGAGGCGACCGCCGAGTATGCCGACCGCATCATCCATGCCGGCAAAATCGCGGTAACCCATAACGTGCGCATCAACAAGGTCCTGACCCAGGCGCTCCGCCCGATAGCGGCGATCGAAGAAACCGGTTCGCAATTCGGCATCGTTAACATGGGCGAGGATCGCGACGGTTTCACGCGTCAGTATCCCCTCTATGTCGAGCATGGCGGCGTGAACTACCTCCCGCTGGCGTTGAAGGCGCTGCAGATTCTCAAGGATATCCCGGACACCGGGGCGTTTCACCGCGATGACCCGGAGGTGATCCGGTTCGGCGATTTCCGCATCCCGAGAATGACCGAGAGCACGATGCTCATCAACTTTGCAGGACCGGCGGGAACATTCGATACGAAGAGTCTCGCCAGTGTTCTCGACGACAGCGAATTCGAACTCCTGCACGATGACACCGACTACATGCAGTGGTTCCTGATGCCGGATGAGCAGTTTGCGATGATGGAGCTGCTCCTGCCCGAGGAAGCGGTCGTCGTCTTCCGCGAACTGCGCGCGCAGAACCCCTTCAAGGACAAGGTCATCTTCGTCGGCGCGTCAGCCGCGGAGCTGCAGGACCTGAAAAAAACACCGTTCTTCACGTACAAGGACCCGAATACCGGCGGTCGCAATATCACGACCCCCGGCGTTGAAGTCCACGCCAACGCATTGCAGACGTTGCTCGACGGATCGTACTTCCTCAACGTTCCGCCGCTGTATGAATATCTGATAATCTTTCTGCTCATGCTGGCCGTTTTCGTGGTCAGCAACACGACGCAGCTCTGGATGGGCACGAGCTTCACAATCTTGCTTGCCATCGGATTTTTCGTCAGCTCCGTATACCTGTTCATCGTCTTCCGGCTCTGGATGGCGGTGATCGCCCCGATCACCGGAATCCTGCTCGCCTACATCAGCACCACGGTTTACCAGTTCCTGCTTGAGCAGAAGGAAAAGGCGATGATCCGCGGGATGTTCTCGCAGTATGTCCCGAAGAAGGTGGTCAGCGAACTGATCGAAAATCCCGATATGCTCAAGCTCGGCGGCGAGAAGAGAAGAATGACCGCGCTGTTTACCGATGTCGCCGGTTTCACGTCTGTGTCGGAGAGGTTGACTCCCGCGGAACTCGTCGCGTTGCTCAACGAGTATCTCTCGGAGATGTCGAATATCATCCTCGACAACGAAGGGATCATCGACAAGTACGAGGGCGACCTGATCATGGCCGAATGGGGTGCGCCGGTCTTCTTCGACGAGCACGCCGCCTATGCATGCCGTGCGGCGCTCCAGATGCAGAAACGACTCGCCGAGCTGCGCGATGTGTGGAAAGAGAAGGGCACGCCGATACTCTTCAGCCGGGTCGGGGTCAACACGGGTGATATGATCGTCGGGAACATGGGTTGTCTCGAGGTTTTCGACTACACGGTGATGGGTGACGCAGTGAACCTCGCCAGCCGACTCGAAGGGGCGAACAAGTCGTATGAGACGACAATCATGATCGGACCCGAGACCTTCGGGGACGTCGAGGGCCGGTTCGTGACACGGATGCTCGACGATATCAGGGTCAAGGGCAAGGATGAACCGGTGCGGGTGTATGAGCTTGTCGCCGAGGAGCTCTCGGAGGTCACGGAGTCGAAACTCAAGGCGATTGAGCACTTCAACCGAGGCATCGGACTATATCGAGACCTGGAATTCGCCGACGCGAAGCAGGCATTTGAGGACGCCATCAAGACAGACGACGAGGACGGCCCCTCGAAGATCTACCTCGAGCGTTGCGTACATTTCATCGCCAATCCCCCATCGGAGGATTGGGATCGGGTATTCGTCCTGACCGAGAAGTAGGACCGGCAGGGCTATTAACAGATGTTTATCTGCAAGGATTCGGCGTCAATTCCGGGGATCAGTTGGAGATTGCTTAGGTTGCGCGCATCTTCGATGCACGCGAGCTTCGCTTCGGTTCGCTCGCAATGACATAATAATTTCGTCGTGTACCCCGGATTGCCCCCACCCCGACCGCCCACCTCGCCTGGTTTTCACCCCGGCGAACCACCGGCGGAACTACCTGAGGGGTCGCTGTACGGCGAGTAGGAATACAGGGTGAACTTCGACCAGGCGACCAACTGTGTGCGCGAGGTAAAAACCGGGGGTCGGCTGAACATCCGTCACCACAAGGAATCGGGGCACGACGACCACATCGACACCTGGATGCTGGGTGTGCACGCGGCGGCGAACGCGGAGCCATTGGCGATGGGGAACCTCACAGTCGGCGAAACGCGCGAGACGGCGGGGCTGGTGGAGGGAGTGCGCGGTGGACGTGAGGAACTGGGGGGCGGGGGGCGAGGGGTGTCAGGGTGGTGATCCGACTACGCCTGCAGCTACGCCGTGACAAAATAGGGTCACAGAGGCCGCCGGGACGGCTGGGATATCACCCGGACGCGAGCACCAACGATTCTGGTTCCACGACCCTCGCCAATTATCTGAATGATGCTGACAATTCTTGTACGGAGTCAAAACTCCCAATTCCTTGAAATAGCAACACGCCGGAACCGAAGAGTTCGTATGTTTTAATACTGAAAACGACTTGCGGCGTGTTGAGGTCGTTATGCTCGCTCGTTAAATCTACCCGCGTGAACCTGCGCGCCGAACATCCTCTACTGGATCATCCTCGAATGTCGTGAGGCGTTGTTGCGAGTGGAGGATGATGAATATAGAGGTTATGGGGACAGTGCTGCAATTAATTCAAGTTTAGCTTCTGGAGTCCTTCATGAATGGCAAACAAAAAACCGTGATTTGGATAGCTATTATCGTTATAGTGTTTATGTTTCTTATACCGCCTTGGGATGTGAGATACCTTAAAGGGGGGCCTGCAACACAAGACTTGGGACATGCCTTGAAAAAACCGGACCATCATCTGAGTCCGGCCGTTGATGTAGACACTAGTAGGCTGGCGCTTCAAATAGTGGTTGTTGCCGGCATTGCCGCAGCGCTTGTGTTGGTGTTCAAGGATAAATAGAAAACCTCTGGCCCCTTCTTTAGAGAATGGCACAATAATTGCTATAACGAAAATTGCAACCTTGATTAATTCTGACATTGAAATTCCTCCGGAGCCCAGATGCCTCAGAAAAACCGTTACTTAACATATTTCATTTGATATCTGAAATATATTCCCGATATTGTATTTTAGGGGGAGTCTAACTAGGGGACAGCAATGAGTACTAATCTAAAAATTGAGTTCGTATTCTATGTTGGCCACCAGACGGAATTGGTTGAAAAATATGACGGTAGGTTTATCGTGATAAAGGACGAAGAGGTAATTGGCGACTTTGACACCGAACTGGAGGCTATCGAAGAGACTGTAAAGAAACACAAATTGGGAACATTCTTGGTTCAGAAATGCGAACCGGGCAGCGACAGCTATACACAGACTTTCCATACCAGAGTTTCTGTAGCGTGAGGCCTTCAAGATTATACTCGAACCAGATCTGAGAGCATTTACGTTAGAGCACGATGGGATTGTAAATGTCCTAAAGACGGACATAGCAATCGCGCGCTATCTTGACTTCCCGAGCTCTCCAGATGAAAACTTAGTATTTATGCGCTTTACAGCCCTTTGGGATACTGGCGCCACCAATTCTGTAATCTCGGAAAGTGTGGTATCAGAATTGGGATTGAGGCCTACTTCTATGACTTATGTATACTATCCCAATGAAACCACAGCAGTACCAGCCGAAGTATATCTTGTTAAAATCATGTTGCCGAACAGAGTAATTACAAATGTAATGCGTGTTACAAAAGCTGCACCTGCTGGGGTGGACGTTCTGATTGGGATGGACTTGATCGCTTGGGGCGACTTTGCCGTGACGAGCAAAGACAACAAAACGATTCTGTCCTTCCGGGCTGGCTCACAACAGCGGATAGATTTTACTCAGATTGGGCAATTAATACCTGTCAACAAATTCCCTCGCAACCATTTGTGCCCTTGTGGCAGTGGAAAGAAATACAAACAATGCCATGACAGGTAATGTTGCCCGGTTCCAACACCTCGGGAACGAGGTGAAACCTCATCCCAAACCGGCTTAATCGGCAGCCCGGGACCACCTCGTTGCGGGAAGAGCTATTGTTCCCTCGGTTTATATTTATCAAGTATTTCTTCTGTTTTCTCCATCATCTTTTTTTTATGTTCTTCCTGCACTTTGCGTTCTTTTGCTTCTTCAATATTACGTTTATCAATTTCCTCCAGTTCCTTAGTGTGTTTTTCATTGGCCTGGTTAATGAATGATTGCAGAAATCTTATCGCTTCGTCGAAATCTGACTCTTTTACATTTGATATCTCGGCGTTTGGCCCATAGATACGGTATTTGTCAAAAGGGACGGGTAGTTCATGCAGTGGAGACGCTTTTTCGAAGTTGTTAAGCCATATTTGCTCCGGCGAGCAGGATAATTTAAACCTTAAAGTATACCGCCTCGTGCCCTCAAGGATTACATCTTCAACTTTCAGTATTTTGACGTACGGTTCGTTTGCCATGATCGATCTCCCTGTTTATTCAAATAGCCCTGTTGAGTAAAGATGTCGTTTTGCCTATAACAAGTCAAGCAAAGAGGTGCAGGGCCGATTCGGAGACACGGGTCTACCCGGCTACGTTTGCAGCTACGCCGTGGCGAGGAAACACGGGCCTACATTAATATTACAGTTAAGAGATTTGAATTGACTTGACGGGGTGGGGGGTGGATTGATTATGTTGTGGATGTAGTGGGAGGCTTCAAGGGCTGCCGATACTGACAGACGCAGTCTGTGCAAACGGGATAGGAGGCTATTCGGCACGGAGAATGAACCGTGTCCGGACGGTCTTTTTGTGTTTTCAGGAGAATGATGGTGGACAGCCCGGCGGTCGAAAAGGGAAAAGCGGAACGGGAAGCCAAGGGACGGCCGGGTTATGTCTGCCAGATATGCTGGCGGACCTACGACGCAGAGCCGGACGAGGGAGGAAAACTGCCGCCCTCGATCAATGCTGACCCGGTTCTTGTCATCGAGGGGGAATCGGTCACCGAGACAACGACACGCGATGTTACCCTAACCATCCTCGCCTTCGGCGGCTCGCAGATGAAGCTTTCCAACGACTCCGTTTTAACCGGGGCGCAGTGGGAACTATATGCCACCGAGAAGTCATGGCAACTCACTACCGGCGGAAATGAAAAAGTCGTTTACATGCGCATCCTCTATCTTACGAACGACACATCGGAAGTTGTCACCGACACGATCCTCCCGGTCTTGCCCTCGAACCTCTCGGTCACGATCGTCGAAGGAGACTCCTCGACAAGTAACCTCGTCGACCTCTCGATCAGCGCCGACAACGCCGACAGCATGCGTATCGGCAACCAGGCGGACCTTTCCGCCGTCGAGTGGGTCGCATACGGTGGAAGTGTCGAGGATTGGGATCTTGGCGATGGCGGAGGCGCGCTCGCAGCCGGTGAAAGTCAGTCCGGTGAGAGTATCATCCGCACCAGGCCAACGCGCGGACTCGAGAAGAACGTGCTGGGCAAAACGTCGAAGCTGCCATCAAAAAAATCGTCCTCCTCAGGCGCGCAGCGTCTACGACCGGACGAGATACTGAGCGCGGACTCGCCGCGTTCCAGCGCCTCGCCGCCGCGGCTGGTCGCCTCGGAAGCCATGGTGACGACGTCGCATACGGTCTATGCACAATTCAAGAACGATTTCGAGGCTGCCTCGGACGTCGTTTCCGACCAGGTGATCGTTCACATTCCCGGTGCAATCACCATCAACGGCGGCGATGCGACAACCTCGTCACGGTTTGTCACCCTGACCTTGTCCTGCGACTACGCTGATCTGATGGCGCTCGACACCAGCGCGACCGCGCTCGCGGCCGGCCCGAACTGGCAGACCTATGCCGCCACGATCAGCGACTTCGAGCTGCCGACCGGCGCCGGAACGAAGAGTGTATATGTCATCTTCCACAACTCCAGCGGTGCGGAGTCGGATATCTACAGCGACGATATTGCTCCTCAACTAATCGAAAACGAGGCCATTGAGATCATCGGCACCGTCGCGGCCGATACGGTCAACTCGAACATCGTCGACATCGAACTCAACGCCGACTACGCTGACAGCGTGATGCTCAGCGGTTCGAGCGACTTCACCGGGGCCGAATGGATTGCGATGGCCGACACCGTTTATGGTTGGGACATCATCTCCGGCTCCATCGCAACGTCGGCGAGCGAGAACATAAGATCGACGGTGCTTGAAAACAGCGGTGACAGTTTCGCCGACAAGGGTCTCGTGAACCGGCGCGGTATGCAGCGCAGCGGAACGGCGACGGAGCGGAACCCGTATATCGGCCCCGATTTACAGAACGTCGGCCCCTACACAGTCTATGCCAAGTACAAGAACGACTTCGAGGTGGAAACGAACGCGGTCTCGGATGGTGTCGTCTTGCATGCCG
>SDBV01009152.1_pt1 | contig 13214 bp, 11 predicted proteins | sample 2277081 | NCBI WGS metagenome assembly SDBV01 (sample SAMN10402039, study PRJNA504765) | marine sediment metagenome | isolation source: marine sediment core GS10_PC15, 223 cmbsf | place: Arctic Ocean: Southern Knipovich Ridge | collected 2010
ATGCAGAAGGTCGTCGACCGCGCCCTCCAGATCCACGGTGGGCTGGGGATGACCGACGACACGATCCTCGCCTTCTTCTTCCGCCACGAGCGCGCGGCACGGATCTACGACGGACCCGACGAGGTCCAGAAGCTGTCCCTCGCGCGCAGGATTCTCTCGGAGTACAAGGCGTCGTGACCGACCCGACGCGCCCCGTGCGCGAGGGCGAGGAGCTCGATCTCGCAGCCGTCGAGGGTTTCTTGAAGTCGGCGATCCCCGGCATCGAGGGCCCGCTCGAGATCTCGCAGTTTCCGTCCGGCGCCTCCAACCTCACCTACCTCGTAAAGGCCGGCGATCGGGAGATGGTGCTCCGCCGCCCGCCCCGCGGCCGCAAGGCCAAGGCAGCCCACGACATGTCGCGCGAGGTCCGGGTGCTGACCGCGCTCGCTGGTGTCTACCCCTACCTGCCGAAGGTCCTCGCCTTTTGCGACGATCCGGACATCCTGGGCTGCGACTTCTACCTCATGGAGCGCCTCGACGGAATCATCCTGCGCAAGAACCTGCCACGCGAGATGGACCTTTCACGCGAGGAGATCACGCAGCTCTGCCGCAACGTCGTCGACCGGCTCATCGATCTCCACTCCATCGACTACAAGAGCGCGGGGCTCGGCGACCTCGGCAAACCGGAGGGCTATGTCAGACGCCAGATCGAGGGGTGGAACCGCCGCTTCGTCGACGCCCCCACCCCGAACGCGCCCTCGTATGAGAGGGTCATGCGGTGGCTCGAGGAGAAGATGCCGCCCGAAATCGGGGCCTGCGTCATCCACGGCGACTACCGCTTCGACAACGTGGTCCTGAACCCTGACAATCCGCTCGAGGTCATCGGCGTCCTCGACTGGGAGATGGCCACCATCGGCGACCCCCTGATGGACCTCGGAAACAGCCTCGCCTACTGGATCGAAAAGAAGGACCCGCTGCTGCTCCGGTTGACCCGCCTCCAGCCCACCCACCTCGCAGGCATGATGAACCGGAACGAGGTCGTCGACTACTACTGCCGCAAGACCGGCATCGAGATCGAGACCTTCGACTTCTACCGCATCTACGGCCTCTTCCGGCTGGTCGTGATCATGCAGCAGATCTACTACCGCTACTACCACCGCCAGACCCGAAACAAACGCTTCGGCCGCTTCATCTACCTGATCAAGTACCTCGAGGGGTATCTGGAGCGGCTGATCGATGGGTCGATGCTTTAACCAACCACTCAGGAGAGCGAGTTGACGTACGCAATCACCACCCGGACGAACAGCGCCGTGAAGAGGACGAAAAACAGGGCGGGCATGAACCAGGAAAGCTGTCGCGGCTTGGCTCCGCCGAAGAAACCATCCATGCTCAAGGCTCCCTTTTTCGGGTAGACGATGGTTTCTTCCCCATCGGGGCTCTCGAGGGATGTCACATCCTTATTGAAACGCCCGTCCCCACTGAAAATGTCCTCGCCAAGCCCTCCCAACTTGCGCTCGAGGTAGCGGGCCTGGAAGTAGCGGAGCTTGAGCTTCAGTTGAAGCCGCATGGCATAGGCAATCCAGTAGGAGCTCACGGCCATGCCGACCACGAGGCTCATGAGAACCATGGCCACGTTCAAGGCTCCTACGGATTGGCCGGACAGCTTCGTGAGGTGGAGGATCTGGAACACCGACAGGGAGAAGATCGCGACCTCGACGGCGATGAAAACAAGCTCCGACCAGACCAATCGCGTCTGCTTGGCGTTGATCGTGTCGGTGAGCCTGAGGTAAATGGCCAGTGTTTCGTCGCCAGGTCGATGTTCCTCGTTCATGTTCCCCATTCCCCTTCCTATGTGGAAATCGCTGTCCAACAACATCTTCCAGACTAATTCCAGCGACAAATGGATGTCAACGACGGTTCAGGTGAGGAGCCACTCTCCTCGGCCTTGCCCTTCTGACGTGGACAGCGAGAAACGCCGCCGCATCTAATGCACGGGGGGCTATCGTCCTGGCCCTCTTGGTGGCCGACGCCTTCGGCTTCGTCATAAGTGCGTGCCGGGCACCTTTTCGGTTGTATCGGACCTGACACCGACCAGTCGCCCGCAACGTCGAGGGGACCACCGCTGGGCGGTGAGCCCCCCTCACGTATCCTCGGTAGGCTACGGGACCGAGCTCGACCAGGCCGTCACGTCTCCCGACTCAAAGCCGTCCTCGAAGATCAGATCGCCCACACCATTCGACCCCGAGATCGTGAAGCAGAGCTCGGTCTCGGTCGCGCCCAGACAGGTGCCTTGAGCCGTCCAAACGGTACAACCCGTGACGAGCAGATCGGAGACATCGCGGAAGGCAAACTCGGCGCCGAAAGTCCCGGTGTTGCGCGTCCAAAACCACTGGCTGTTGGTGGGGCTGTTGAAGGGCATGACCGCCTGCACCTCGATCCAGTAGGTGCCGGGGTCGAGCACGCACGTGCCGGGCAGGTTGACCGCGATGGTCGGATCAGACAGGCCGCCCACGGGCGCCTGGGCCAGGAACGAGCAGCCGCTCACCACCGCGCCGGGCAGACCGCCCGAATCCGACCAGACGAAGACATTGGCCGACTGCAACGGGTCAGCAGAGGCACTGAACACGCCGGGCGCCGATACGGCGCCGAGGGTCCACTGCTCCCCTGATGGCACGGTGAAGTCGTCCGCCAGGTCAATGCCGGTAGCGAAGTCTGGTAAGAACTGACTGGGCGACGCGCCGGCGCTGCAGAGCGTGCTCTGATCGTGCAGGGTTTGGTTCACCACCGTGCCGATGGTGAAGTTGCCGTCTGAGGTATCGAAGAAGATGTTGCCCGATCCCATGAGCTTGACCCGGGCGGCGGAGGTGTCCACATCCGGGAGGGTGACGGCCTGGGTGCCGTCATTGGGGGTTCCGGAGACCAGGGTAGTCGGCCAGGTCGCGCCGCCGTCAGTGGAAAGGAGGATTTTGACATTGGCCGCGCTCACAGACCCTCCAGCGGTGCCGGCCACATTCCACGTGACGGTCTCGCTGCCGTCCCAGCTCTCGCCGCCGTTCGGAGCGGTGACCAAGAACGGCCCGGCCGACGTGGTCGAGGTGACGGTGGTGGTGTCTTCACCGACTCGGCCTCCACCGGGGTTGTTGTCACGCACGGTGACTCGGAATGTCATCGTCCGGTTGGTGGTCGGCAGAGTTTCACCGGTCGCGGGGGTCATACCGTCGTTAGGGAAAAGCTGGGACATGCTGGTGGCAGGCGGCCACGTGCGGAGGATCGGGCTGGAGCCGTTGTCACCGTCGGTGAGGGCCGCCGCCGCACCGAGGTCGAACTCCTCCCAGGTGTAGGTCAACGCGTCCCCGTCGAGGTCGTTGCTCGCTGCCACGGAGAGCTCGAAGGGTGTGCTGGCGGGAATTGTGTAGGCCGCACCCGCGTCCACTGTCGGCGCGTTGGGGTTGCCGGCGAGGTTGCTCGAGCACGCGCCCAAGCCGGCCGAGTAGTTCAACATCTCGTCGAGGCTGATGCCATGAAAATAGGGATCGCTGTTGGACTGGAGGTTGTCCGCGCCGCAGATGCCGGCATAGGCCTGAATAGTGGAGCCGCTGCCGGGCTCATACGCGGTCGAGCTGTTGCGGGTGCCGCCGCCGCAGTTGGCCGTAACCGAGTTAAAGGTGTGGTTGCCGCCCCACTGGTGGCCCATCTCGTGGGAAACGAAGTCGATGTCGAAGGGGTCGCCCATGGGGGTTGAGCTACCGGTAACACCGCGAGCCTTGAGGCCGGCCCGGCACGGCACCCCGAGGCTGGCGATTCCACCGCCACCGGTGCTGACAACATGGCCGATGTCGTAGTTGGCGGTGCCGATGGTCGTGTCGCACTCGGTCTGGTTCTGACTCAGCATGGCAACACCATTGCTGTTGGTGTACGGGTCGGTGCCGGCGTCCGTGAAGACCACGTCAGAGTTGTTACCGACCAGCACCATCCGGATTGACAGGTCGTTTTCGTAGACCTGGTTGACCCGGTTGACGGTGGTCACGATGGCCGCCTGCCCGGCTGCTTTGGTGCCGCCGTGGAAGGCAGTGTACTCGCCGGTGGCGGCCACCACCAGCCGATAGGAGCGAAGGTTTCCGTTGGTGCTCGCCCCGGATTTTTGCTCACCCCGAGCTTTGGTCTCACTTTCAAAGAAACAGCGGAAGTCGCGGTCTTCTCGCACGTACTCAGACCTGAAGTAGCTGGAATACAGGGCCGTGTCGCCCTTCCAGTACGGATCGATGTAGTAGCTACCCCTTGGTGACAGCACACTGGCGTGGAAACCCGCCGGCCCACCCCAGTCAAACCGAACGCTAGTGGCGGGACGGTCGAGACTGACGCCCCGATAGGTTCGCATGGGCCAGCCCTGATCCGCCATCCAGGCCTCGAGCTCCGCCTCCATGACCGGCGACACGACGATCTCGAAAGCCTCGAACCGGCCGTCGGGCGTGGGGAGGGTCAGCACCACCTGGCGGCGTTCAGCATCGCCGCTGAACTCCATCGGCGCCTGGTCGAGGATCCCAGCCAAAGGAACCGCCGACAGCCGCACCGCCTTGTACTGTTGCGGCTGGATCCACGGCGTCAGCCCGGGTTCGGCGCGGAGCATCAGCTTGGCCGCGCCGACCCGGGTCCATACGTCATCCATCGAATTGTCACCGGCCGCCCCGAGCGAGGCCAAGGTGCAAATCAAGACAAGAAATGAAAAACGGAGAATCAAACTCATAGGCCGACTCATCAGCACACTCCTTCGAGATCGTATCCCGGTCTCACCGATCGGACGTTCTCGACAACAAAGACCAATCAATTTTCTGCAATCATACACCAACCTGAGGAAATGCCTTTGGCTATGATCGCCGACCGAATCGGGAGGCACGACAAAACGAACATCAGCGTCTGGCACATCGGTCATCGGTGCCACCTATCTCGATTCGCCTCCCCAGAGCGAATCGCACAACGCACGTCTCCGGTTGAGTCAGGGAACCGCGAGCGAGGGCAACTGTGGGTTTGAAATCCGAGCCGGGAGCGTGCCTGGCTCGCACTTGGGCATCACGCGTATCTCACCGTCGGTAAGGGGTTTCGGGACACCGCTCGGCCAATAATCGGCAAGCCCAAGTGCGGTGCCTGGCATCCTCCGGCCACCCCCGTGCATGAAAATGCCACCGACCTGACTCAACCGGAGACGTGCGTTGCACAATACTCGAGACAATCAACAACGATTCTCCACCGATGTGGAGTCGCGTCGGTAGATTCAGGGAGTTCGAGAGGGAAGAAGCCATTGAATTAGCCCGGCAACGGAAAGATGGAGCCAACGGTCGGGATCGAACCGACGACCTGCTGATTACGAATCAGCTGGTTTATTGTTGACCAGATGATTCTGAGTGTTGACAGATTTCATTAAAACGCCTATATTCAAGTAATAATGGTGTTGATTTGGTACGACCCGTGTTGATCCCTACGTACGACCCACGTACGACCAGAGACTTTTTAGGTCTTCCGTACGACCCAGGTACGACCCGGAACCCATCCGTCGAACCAACAAGAGGAAGGACGAACAGTGAAGACTCGAATCACTAAACGCGTTGTCGATGCTCTGGATACCCCTCCGAGAGGAAAGCGAATCAAGGTGTATGACACGAATCTTCCAGGATTCGGGGTCACAGCTCATCCAACAGGTCAGAAATCATTCTTCATCGAATACGGTCCACGAAAAAGGCAACGGAGAATGACTATTGGCAAGTACGGCCCGCTCACGGTTGAGGCAGCTAGGAAGCAGGCTCAGGCACATCTAGGCACAGTGGCCAAAGGTGGAGATCCTCTTTCTGACAGATTCAAAGGTGCTCGGCAACCCATGTTTGTCGAGTGGGTAGACACGTACTTAGAGAATGTCAGGGTCGCAAAAAAAATCCCAAGGCACGATGAGAGCTATCTCGCTCTCGCCTCCCGGCGCTGGCGCACGCGGCGCATTGGAGAAGTATCCGCCGATGACATCCGAAAGGTTCGTGACTCGATCTCCAAATCTGGCAAACAAACAACGGCTAATCGTTGGCACGCCAGCGTTAGGGCTTGTCTCCAAGCGGCATGGCGACTTGATCTGATTTCAGAAAACCCGGCGATGAGAGTTAGGCCCCTTCCGGAATCAGATCCTCGGAAGAGGGTTTTGTCGGACGACGAGCTGAGGCGGTTTTTGACAGCCCTTTCAAAGGAACATGATCCCAATGTTAAGGCGGCGTTTCAATTGCTTCTTGATACTGGCGCTAGAAAATCCGAAGTGCTCGGCGCGAGGTGGGAGGATCTGGAAATAGACACGTCGTCACCACTCTGGAGAATTCCCTCTCCCAAAGCTGGACGTCCTCAGGTCGTCCCGTTGCTGCCCTCAACAACTGCCATGCTCTTACAGCTGCCTCGCCTTGGACCGTATGTGATTCCGGGACGGAATCCATCTAAGCCAAGGTACGACCTGAAACGCCCGTGGCAACGACTGATTCGGGATGCTGAACTCGACGATGTTCACATTCATGATCTGCGCCGTACCTTTGGCCTTCACGTTGCACGGACGGCAGGAGTCCACATAGCGTCTAAGCTTCTCAGACACTCGGATGTCAGGGTGACTGAGCGGGTCTACGCTCCCCTTGACCTTGAAGACCTGCGTGATCATCTTGAGCGGGTGAGAAGTCCCGCTGAGGTCGTTCAATTCCCCGTTGCTAGAGAGGATTGAATCGAAATGCCAAACCTCTTCATCACCCGAGAAATAGCCCGGGGGTATTTCTGGGAAGCGATTCCCAAGGTTTGCCCAGAGGCTTTTGAGGATCTGGCTTCCCTCGTTGATGATTACGTCGATTACCTATCGAAAAACGTGGATCCTAAAGAGGATCAAGAGCTGTTCGCCGCGCTCGATCTTAAGCTAGTCAATGAGCGAGATGACAAGAGCGAATCAGCGACGGTAATTTTCGACATGAGATATGAAGAGAAGGGGACAGTCATTGAATGGCAAAAAAAACTGGAACCTCGCAGGTAGAGAAGAGCGCAGTTGGATCTCTCTTCTGGCGATCACCAATCTCTCCATGTGGGCGTCATTCCCTGATTTTCATCAACGGAGAGGGATAGTCGCTGCAATTCCCGACACCCCTCGCCCTGTGTTGCAGCTCCCCGACCTAGAGATCGACCAGCATGAAACCTGGCCAGAGTTCCGAGATCGGGCAAAACAGATGTTCAAGGAAACTCTCGCCGAGTACAGAGAGGCAGTGAAAGACGTTGGCGCCTTCCAACAGAATATCCGGCGTGACGCTCGATGGCTTGCAGCCCATCAAGTCGCCGGCCTCTCCTGGCATCAAGTCGCCGAAACACAAGATCACGACACCGATGATTCAGATCAAAGAGACCACTCAAGCGTCCAAAGGGCCGCCAACAGGTTTGCCGCTATTCTGCCGTTGACACCCAGGACATAATATTACCCATTTCATGTCCTATATGATTCAATGACTTACGTGGTAGAAAGGTGCAGGAGGATGAGATGTTCTCTTGCACCGAACCGGCACAACTGCTCACATCAGTCCAAACAGCCAAGCTGATCGGGCTCAAACCTCAGACACTCCGGGTCTGGCGGCTTCAGGGTAAGGGGCCAGAATATATTCGGCTTGGCGACAGCCCGAAAGCCCCGGTTCGATACTTCGAATCCGACATTCTCGATTGGTTGAACAATCGTCGGTTCTCCAGTACGAGCGAGGAAACCGAATCGCAACGGGTGGCCTGATGGGCTGGCCGGCGACTCTCTCCGAGGACTATTCCACACCACCAACCTGGTTGCGGCAGGAGGAGCTGCTTCACTATGCGTTCTTTTACGCCCACCGTGGATGGCGTGTGGTCCCAATTCACAAACCAGTCCTGTGCAACTCGGCCGCTGTCTGCGCCTGCGGAAAACTCAACTGCAAACCGGGCAAGCACCCGTGCATCTCCAAGTTCCTTCAGAGGGCAACAACAAACGAACCTCAGATTTCGGAATGGTGGGACACATGGGAAAATGCGAACGTCGGCGTTCTCACCGGCCGCGATTCGGGCATTGTTGTTCTTGACGTAGACCCCCGAAACGGTGGGGATGAATCGTTGGCAAAGTTAATCAGAAAGTACGGGTATCTCCCGAACACGGTCACGGCGTTGTCAGGTGGAGGCGGAGTCCATTACTACTTCGAACACCCAGGCCATGAAGTCAAAAGTGGTCCCCTCGGAACCGACTACCCCGGACTCGATATTCAAGCTGACAACGTCTGTGTCGTTGCGCCGCCTTCTCTGCACAAGACAGGAGAGAAATACCGTTGGGTAGAAGGCCTCGAACCACAGTGTGCCAAGCTGGCACAACTTCCCGGTTGGATTCTTGAACAAATTAGGAAAAAGAAAACAAAAAACTCAAAGGGCAGGAAAGGTCGGTCTGATCAACTCAGCCAGACTCCGATCTTCACCAAGGGCTATCGCAACAACTCGATGATGAGAGCTGCTGGCTCACTCAATCAGTTTTGTTGTACCGAAACCGAGGTTTTTCAATACCTGACACTGTTTAATCGAAATCGCTGCAAACCACCCCTGCCAGAATCGGAAGTTAGATCTGTTGCAGACTCTGCCCATAAGTACCGAACCGACTCACCTGCTGACCTGATGCTCGCCGTTTGGACTCCGGACATGCCTCTGAAAGCTAAAGAGAAATCCGTACTCTCAGCCTTGATTCGCCTCAGCAATTGGAAGACCTGGAAGTGCTTTCCCGCCCACAAGAGAATTGGTGAATACGCCGGCATGGGAGACAGTTCGGTTAAACGCGCACTGGCTGTCTTGAAAGAGGAGGGATTCGTCTCTTGGACTCATACTGGCAGCCGGTCAAATGACTACCAAGTGCATCGGGAGAAGATCACTCAATATCAGACACACTCAAAGGCGCCACTGTCTGAGAGTACTTCCCCCCCTTACCCCCCCCTGTTTAGATAGTAAGTCATATAGACCGACCGACCGGGGGTGTGGTCAGGCCGAAGCAAGGGTCGAGGGTCTGTGTGACTCACCTGACGACGCAAAGTCAGATCAAGAGCCGTCTCCGATCCCTCCCGACACGTGAGGATGAAACCGTGGAATAGCAAGCTGACTCTGTAGCCAACCTGAACAAAAGAGAAGGAGGAAACCAATGCCTGGGGAAGCTGTGTCCAAAACCGATCCCGACGTACAGATTGTCAAAACAAAAACCAAGCCTCGTTGTGCAGTCAACATGCGTAAACTTGTGGAAAGGAATAGGGAGCCGCACGAGATCCCTTCAAGGGCTCTTGCCATTTACAACCAATGCCGCCACTGCCGTGGATGGGAGGGTGATGGTCGCAGTCTCGCTGCAGAAGTCGCAGCGTGTCCCAACCGTACGTGCGAGCTGTGGGAAGCACGATGCAAAAACCCCTCAGAAAAGTCCTTATATCGACCCTCGGGGAAAATAGGACCCAAAGTAGCCACCAAGAATTCTGACCCCGGTATAAGCACAGAAAAAGGGGTAAAACCCTCCTCTACAGCCATTCTGAGGCGATCCTTCGATAGGTCCAGGATGATCACCGATTTCTGCGCTTCGTGTCACTGCTTGAAGCCGGGAGAGTCAAGAAATCCGATCAGAAGGTGCAGTTCTCCGGAGTGCTGGTTGTATCCGTACCGAACTGGGAAGCTGGATGTCGAGACCTTTGAACCGGAGACGCTGGATGACCTAGAGCGCCGAGTAGATACCGAAAGCAAGGAGAGAGGGGAAAAGTAGTGAATTACGCCTTTCTTGGTTACCTGTCGGCACAATCCAGTCAACTGACTCTGCTAGATATATTACTAAATAACCAATAACTCATGTATTACCTGTGATTCAGTCCAGTTTCATCCCAGAGGATTGAATGGGGGGTTTACCCCACACCTGTTGCGCCGCTGTGGGCGGTTTTCGGCCTCTGCCTGGCCCCTCTGGATGGGGGATTGAGGGAAAGGCGTTGTCAGTCCTGAGGGGCGTTGCCGCTGTTAGGGCGCCTCGCCGACTGTTCTTGACCAGGCAATGCAGTCGCCGGATTCAAAGCTGTCGGTGAAGATGGTCTCCTCATATTCACTTACACAGTAGAGAGAAAACCAATCGTCGTCACACTCGTTGCTGAAACTGTCAATCCACGCAGGAAAACCAAAATAGCCCGTCTCCCCGGACCACCCATCATATGTGCCGGTGTTATCGGTCCAACCATTACAGTCATTGTCAGGGCCAACCGATGCTCCATTTACGTTACTTCCGGTCCAGACATAAGAGTCTGGAGGACCGTTACCGTATTCATCGACGTCTATAGTTGACGTTCCGTCTTTTACCCATGGCCACGTGTCCGGGTCATTCGTGGCAAGATTACCTGCCACGTCATACACCGGCCCGACCCAGCTCACTCTGTCCCTGGCATCCACAACCCCATGAATGGAAATCAACGCTTTCCATGTCAGGCCGAGAGGCGCGGTCAAGGTTCCATTTGCGGCATGTGAATTACAGAGACCGTCTGCCCCCGACAATCCGCCCAGGTTTCCGTCATAGGATAAGGAAGTCAAAAAGATGTAGTGGTTTCCGTTTGCGTTCAACCCATCTGCTGCCGTTGCAGCCGCAGGCATCAGCAAAAGTACCGCCATCCCGATGAGTAGTGCATGACGCATGGCTCACTCCCTCTTTAAGTTTTTGTAGCTGGAGTCAATATAGAACCAATGATCATGTTTTTCAATGACATTCTTTATCCACGTCGATACCGAGAATGGGCATGCCACGGCCGTACGCTTCTCGCCCAAATGGGTAAAAGCTGATCGTCAGCGTCTAGGTTTGTCCGCGAAGGACTACGGCGCCTTGGTCGGCGTTTCAAGTCTTACGATCTACAACTGGGAAAGCGGGAAGTCGAGGCCGAGGGCTGAACGACTTGCTGCTTGGGCAGAGGTTCGGGACATCGGAAAACGGGAGGCGCTGCGGAGATTGGAGTTGCTCCGGAGTTAGGGCGAGCAGGCTGCCCAATGTGCTCGCAGGATTAGGCCTTTTCGGTATTTTTCTCTCACGGTTCTTGTGAGGCTATTTCAATGGGAGACGATTTCGGATTTGGGGAAGCGGCATCCTATTCAACTCGCCTCCCTCTCCCAAATCCAGCGATCACTGATCTCGACCACGCGCCAGAGCAACCCGTCGATCACGAGGCGATCCCCGACCTTCAGCAAAGCGTCCAGTCCCGTGACCATGCCCGGCACACCGTCGAGCCACATGGCAGTCTGCTTCGGGCCGGCGCCAGCGCTGCGGGTGACGAGGCTGGGCATGGGGCGAGGGTAGCAAACGACTGCAGCCGCATTCCACATCCGCCTAACTGCGATACCATAGGCGCGCTGGAAACCACACAATGCGAGACCTCATCGGTCGCACCCTCGGGCACTACCGCATCGTCGAGAAGATCGGCGAGGGCGGGATGGGCGAGGTGTACCGCGCCCACGACGAACGGCTTGATCGGGATGTGGCGGTCAAGGTGCTCCATGAGGCTGTGGCCCAGGACGCCGACCGTCTCGCCCGGTTCGAACGGGAAGCGAAGGCTGTCGCCAAACTCGACCATCCCAATATCCTCGCCATCCACGACTTTGCCTCGGAGGAGGGTGTCGCTTACGCCGCCATGGAGTTGCTGGAAGGCGAGTCGCTTCGTGAGCTGATCTCCAAGTGCGGCATCACAACCGGCAAGGCGGTAGAGTACGCACGGGCCATCGCTGACGGTCTCGCCGCGGCTCACGACAAGGGGATCATTCACCGCGATCTCAAGCCCGAGAATGTATTCCTCACCAAAGACGGCCGCATCAAGATCCTCGACTTCGGCCTCGCAAAGCTCAAGCTGTCTGAAGCGGACCTCACGACCGAGACTCCGACGGCCACGCTCGACACCGCACCCGGAGGGCTGATCGGCACGATTCCATACATGGCTCCCGAGCAGGTGCAGGGCCAGCCCACCGACCACCGCTCTGACATCTTCGCCCTCGGCGTCGTCCTTTATGAAATGCTGACCGGACGACGCCCATTCGTCGGCTCGACAACCGTCGAGACCGCGGCGGCGATCCTCAGGGACGAACCTCCGGCAGTTTTGGAGCGAGTCAACAACGTTCTTCCTGGGCTCGACACGATCGTCTCGCACTGTCTCGAGAAGCGACCGGAGGAGCGTTTCCAGTCGGCGCGGGATCTCTCGTTTGCACTGCGGGCGACCTCCCGGACCCCGCGAACACCACCGGTCGAAGATATCGGGCAAAGACCGATCCGCTCCATCGCCGTACTCCCCTTCGAGATCGCCGGTGGCAACGAGGAGATGGAATACCTGGGCGACGGCCTCACCGAAGGAATCATCGGCAAGCTGTGCGGCCTGTCGGGCATTGACCGGGTGATCGCGCGGCACTCGGTCTTTCGTTACAAGGGGAAAGAGATCGACCCGACAGTCGCCGGCGAGGAGCTCGGGGTGGATTCAGTGCTCGTCAGCGACGTAATGGTACGGGGTGATGAGCTTCTGATCACCGCCGAGCTGGTTGCCACCCCGCGTGGCGACAGAATCTGGGGAAACCGGTATGTCCGCGAGCTGTCCGGCATCATCGACCTCGAAGACGCAATCTCGCGGGCGATCGCCGAGAGCCTCCGGCTCGAGCTCTCCGACGCGGACCACGCACAAATCATCAAGCGACCCACAAGGGACTCGGAGGCATACCGCCTCTACCTGAAAGGCCGCCACCTTTGGAACAGGAGAACCCGGGAGGCCCTCGATCGCAGCATCGAGCTGTACCGGGAGGCGATATCGCGCGACCGGAATTTTGCCCTCGCCCACACCGGCATTGCCGACTCATGGGTTTCTTTGAGCTGGAATGACTTCGTGCCCAAACGCACCGCTTTCAAGGACGCTCTTTCGGCTGCTTTGACGGCCCTCGAAATCGATGACAATGTCTCCGAGTCGCACGTATCCCTGGGGATGGTCCTCTCATATTTCGGGATGGATTGGTCTCGCGCCGAGAAAGAGTACCGTCGGGCCTTGGAGATCAACCGTAACAATGCGGAGGCGTTTCACCAGTACGCGCACCTTCTCACCTTTCCCCGGAGCCCCGCCGAGGGAATCGAGATGATGCGCCAGGCGGTCGGTGTCGAGCCGGCATCGCGCATCATCAGTTCCTGTTGCGGGCCGGTGCATTACTGCGCGCGTCGGCTC
>SDBV01009153.1_pt1 | contig 13210 bp, 13 predicted proteins | sample 2277081 | NCBI WGS metagenome assembly SDBV01 (sample SAMN10402039, study PRJNA504765) | marine sediment metagenome | isolation source: marine sediment core GS10_PC15, 223 cmbsf | place: Arctic Ocean: Southern Knipovich Ridge | collected 2010
AATATCCATTTATTTTAGAATAGGAAGAATGCAGTTCATTGTTGAATCTTTTGAACTGTTTGAGATCAATAATATGTTGGGTGTCGTTTATGATATTCAAATGAATTATAATATCTTATAAGCAAGATAATACAAAACCCGTTAATAATAAAAATAATGTGATAACAAAATAAGGATTTATTTTATTTGACTGTCTGGAAGTTAATAACCCAACAAAGTAAACCAGGAAACCAGCAAACATCGCTTTGTCTAAAGAAAATGTAATAAAGGTTACAGCTGCCATTATTATTACAGAAATAGATTCATACAATTTCCAAGCTTTTAGAGTTGGGATTTTTGGAATAAGTTTTAACCCCACTAAAAATAGTGCTCCTGTGGTAGCTTCAACGGGCACAAGGTTTATAATTGGTGCGAGTGGAATAACCAATAACATAAGTATCCCACAAACCACCGCAGTAAGACCGCTTCGACCACCAGCATTTATTCCAACGCCACTTTCAACATATGTAGTTACGCTGGTTGTCCCTAAAGCAGATCCTACAATAGTGGCTACTCCATCAACATATAACGCTTCTTTCATATTAGGCATATTCCCACTTTTATCAACAATAGGAGTATTCTGTGTTAATCCAATAAATTTTGCAACACTCCCATAAAAATCAATTATAAAAAGGATGATAAGCGCAGAAAATAATTTGGGATTTAAAATTGAAGCAATATCTAGTTTTAGAATAGCACCAAACATTTCAGAATTAGCATTTACTCTTTCAACTCCTGCAATATTAAAATGAATCAGATAGCCAAAAAGTGAAGCACCAACAATGCTTAGAAGTATTGAAGCTCTAACTTTAAGTTTCTCCATTAGGAGAAATAAAATCAATCCTACAAAAAATATATAAAATTTGTCATTTAAAGGGGATGTGAAACTCTGAATAGTAATTCCTTCATAGACTATGATTCCGGCTATTTTCAATGCTATTAGCATTAGAAAAATTCCAACTGATGCCGCTAATCCGATTTTTAAGATGTCAGGAATTGCTAGGATTATTTTTTGCCTAATATTTGTTAATGTCAGGATCATAAACAATACTCCGGACCAAAAAACAATACCAAGTGCATTTTGCCAGGAGAATCCAAGTACCGCTATCACATAAAAAACCACATAACCATTCATCTCCAATCCGGGGGCTAGTGCGAATGGTTTCTTTGCCCATAGTCCCATTACTATTGTTGCTAAAGAAGAAGTTATAACAGTAGCGAAGAGTACAGCACTTTTGTTCATCCCTCCTCCACTTAAAATTGCTGGATTCACAACAAAAATGTAGGATAGAGCTAAAAATGTAGAAAGACCAGCGGTAATTTCTGAGAATACATTTGTCCTTAGCTCCCTAAGTTTAAAAAAGTTTCTCAACTTGATTTTTTAAGATGAAAAATAATAAAGTCATTTATTTGATTGCTCTTATAATTATATTTTTCGGTAAATATCTTATTTTGAATATTTAAACCTGACTTTAAAAAAATTTCTTCATACCATTCTATGGGACGATGCATTTCAGGAACTATATAGTTTCCTTCTTTCTTCTCTTTATAATAATAGTGATTTTCTTTGTAACCCCTGTTTCCGGAATATCTAATATCAAGCATTGATTCTGGGATATTATATATGAGTGGATTGCAAAATCCTACATAGGCAATTCCTGTAGTTGGTTTTAATGCATTAAAAATGTCTTTTGTAATATTTAATACATTCTCATCGCTCACAATACATACCACCAGGTTACATATAACAAAATCATAATGCTCTTTTTGAATTTTATTTTTGTCATATTTAATATTCGAGCTGCTAATTCTTTTACTAGACATTTCAAGAATTTTCTTATTCACATCAAAAATATCAATTTTTGCACCCATTTTCTGTAAAACACTAGCAATCATTCCAGGACCACTCCCATAATCGAGGATTGATTTGTTAGATACTTCACCTATGGAATGAATAATAGTATTATCATACGATGAGGTTTTAATTACCTCATTTTCTAGTTCTCGATAAACTTTATCCCATTCATTCGCTTCTACAATTATTTTTGTCATCCTTTTATTTCTACTAGATATTCTAAACTGTTAATAAATCCCTTCATTCTTTTGGTTTGAGGGTTACTTAATATTTTATTATTTCCTTTTTCAATAATAGTGCCATTATCCATAAACAGAACCTGATCTGCTGCCTTATTCGCAAATGGGATGTAATGTGTTATTATTAGTATCCCTGTGCCTAAATTTTTTATTGTGTCGCAGTACTTTAGTATATTAACTGTTTGCTCAGGATCAAGTGCTGATGTGATTTCATCAAGCAATAGATACTCAGGATTCAACATTAATGCCCTTACAAGAGCAATTCTTTGTTCTTCACCTCTTGAACTTTCATTTGGGTAATTATAAATAAAATTTTGCATTTGGAAGAGGTCAATGGAAAATTCAAGCTTGTTACTCTGGTTTTTTGTTAAATTTCTAAGAGGGTATATAATATTTTGATAATTTGTCCAGTGTGGAATTAGGTGTAAATCCTGAAATACAATACCAATTTTTTGAATCCCATTTTTAATTTCAAAATGATCCCTCAATTTGGTATTAGTATAAATTGGGAAATTATATTTCTTTTCATCAATAGAAATGAACCCTGATGATGGATGAATTAATAATGACATACTCTTAAGCAAGGTAGATTTCCCACTACCAGATGGCCCAGTTAAAACTGTAATTGTTCCTTTTTTTAGTTTAAAGGAAACATCTTTCAACACAAGTTTCCTATTTCCATTACTTCCAAGGTGCACATTTATATTATCTATTTCTATCATTTATTAAACCTTTGATAGGTTCCGAGAGTATTTACTTTTCAGCCAATTAGCAATTGCTGCAATTGGCAAACTAATAATAAGGAAAAATACTGCTAATGCGGAGAATACTTCAACTGGTCTATAAACTTCAGAATTCACACGAAGTGCTATCCGGAATATTTCATCCACAGCAATAAAAGAACCAAATAAGGTAGAATGGAGCATAACAATTTCAGCAATTAGCAAACCAGGAAGTATTTGTCTAAGAATGAGAGGAAGTTGAATTCTTCTTACTATTTCCTTAGAACTAAACCCAGCGATTTCTGCAGAAATTATGTATTGATCAGGGAAATCAGCTAATGCACTCCGAACTAAATCAGCTACAAGGAATGTATTGACAATTGATAAGGCAAAAACTGTAGTGTAAAATCCATCAACTACAATATTAAAAATATTCTGAGCTGGATAATGTAACCAATAAAGAAAGACTAAAGCAGGGATACCACTTAGAATAAAAGAAACTGTTTTAGAGGGTAATCCTACAGCTTTCTTATATTTAGCTCCCAGAACTCCTAAAAGGCCACCCGCTGCAATGCCTATAACCCAAATCAAGAAAGCAATTTTTAAGGTTACCGTTATTCCGATGAGGAACTCTTTATGGTATTTAAATAAAATGTCAAATATATTCACTGTAAATGTTGAGTTAGAATAAAATCAATAACTTCTCTGGTGAAAGTATTGCTAGTGCCTATTTTTTCTTCTTTAAGGATAAGCTTTACCTTTTCTTGATCAATTTCATTATAAATAAGTAAACTGAATAAGTATACCCATTTCTTGCTAGTTGGAAACTGATTATCATACAAACTATCTATTGCCTCATTCAATCCTGTTACTCCATTCCCATAATACGAAATAATACTATCCCTAAAATATGTGTTATAGTTATTTTTAATGTATAGAAAAATATTCCTATGCCAATCTTCGGGTAAAGTATTGTCATCAAGTAATCTCCACAGAATCCCTTCTTTCAATCTATCGTCAGCTTTTACCCAGAGGTTTCTGATTAACTGTCTTACTGGATCCTTGGCACAATATTTTCTTGTTACAGTTATATATAAGCACTTAACCTGGGAACTAATTGAATCGTCGTAACATTTATTAATTAAACTAACACAATCAGCAGCAGTAGCCTCGTCCCTTAGTTTGTATATTAAATGTTTGTTATCAAACGTTACGGCATCTTTAACACTGATTTTTTCAGTAAGTATTTTTTGCAGAATGTTTTTACTTTCCATCGAAATTTTCAATTCCCAAAAGGTTTAAATTGATTTGCACTTCTGTAAAACAAATTTGGTGTAGGCTCATATTTAGCAACGACTTTATCTACAAAACCACTATTGATTAAATCTTGTATAGCTACGTTAAGCATTTGTTGCATCTGAAACTCATTTTTCTTGAACATATAACAATTTCCAAAAAGTCTTATTGGACTTGCTTCCGCAATATTTTTTATTGACTCAGGATTATTCTTAAGATACTCGTATGCGTAATAAGGTTCAGCAAAGACCACATCACATTTGTTACTTGTTAAATCAAGGAATTTTTGAGAAATATCGGTTACCTGTGTGCTCGAAATTCTTTTAGCATTAGGAAAGTCAGTTCTAGCTATTAAATCTGCAGATTCGCCATCAATAGTTCCAATTCGTACATCGTTCTTATCTATTAAATAAATATTTCCATCGTACCTATTATCATCTGCCCTAACAAAAACGCCGATACCACTATAATACACTGGAATTGTCATTGTGGTCAACCTCCCCCTTGTTGGATTAGCCCAAACCGGAGAGCCAACAACATCATATCTGTCAGTTTCCAATCCTTCGATTTGTGATGCCCATCCAACTTCTTCGGCCCATTCAAGTTTGAGCCCTAGATTGTCACAAGCCTTTTGTAAAACCTCAACAAATATCCCTGACATTTCTCCTGTTTTAGTATCTTTCATACAAGCAGGAGGATATGTTAGGTAGGAAGCACTAATTGTGCCGGATTTTATTACTCTATCATAAACAGCTAAATCGCTATTCTTATTTTCTGCGCTTGGTTGAGTGCAGCTAATTACATTAAGTACAACTATAACTGCTACTAATAAATTAAGATATCTTCTCATAAGTTAATTGATTTGTTATTAATAATTTTTCAAATAAAAATTCTTTTACTTCTAAATAAAATCCCTCTCCTATGTTATTTACTTCAGAAGTGTTTATTTCATTTAAAAACTCGATTAGTTCATCCCCTGTAATAACATCTGTATAGGATAGTATATTTATCCAATAAATCCATTTTTTTGTGATTGGGTGAACAATCGTGCCTTTAATTTTCTTTTTTAAATCAGCGAACGCCAGATCAGCTCGTAAGTAATCTCTTTTGCTTTTGATAAAAAAATCAAGGTTTGATTTAATGTAGGAAAAAAGTAATCCATGTTGAGCTTCTGTTAGTTGCTTATAGTCAGCCAGAGCATACACAAAGTAATCTTTTTCACAAGGATTAGTACAGTTTTCCCAATACTTTAGCAGTTCTTCAATATTATATAGGTTTATTACTGGTCTGATTACAATTCCTGTAAATATCCTAACTTGATCTTCGCTATCAAGAAGTTTTTCAAATAAAAAATCTTTATCATCAGGAGCTATATATTCTCTAAAATAACCTGAATATTCACCTTTAGATAAAATGTTTAATAAGTTAGGAGCAAGTTCATCATTTTTAAAATCTGTAATTGCTTTTTCAACTAAGTATTTTTTAATCAACTCTTCCATTTGCAATCATTAGAGTATGCTCTTCTTATTGAAAAAGGTTATCTGAAGTTATCTGAGAGTTTTGAAACAGTGGTCTATGCTAAAAAACATAGTCCAATACACATCAAATAAATGATGAAAAGACTGAGTAGTCTGTTTTGCAGAAAGATTTAGGTGGGGGAGAAATCAATCTCCCCCCGGTAAAATATTACCAATTCAATCCAGAATCCTTAAAGGTGTTCGGAAATTTCTGCATGAGGTCATTAACCTCTCCAATTCTACCTCCGGGCAATGAGTTATCGAACATGCCTAGAGTCGTCTGACCACTATAGTAAATATGGTCCGAATTACTGTTTCCATCAAACCTGCCGGTTAAATGTGGTTTTAGGTCATCAGAGACATGAATTCTGTCTCCCCTGTGTGCGAAATTCTCGGGTAAATTAATCATTACTTTAATTATTTAAATGAAACAAAAAACTACTATCAAAATATTTTTTCCCATGAATTGAAATTATCAAAGGCATCCTTCTTAAAAAGGGTGGATCACTTTTGATCAATCCAAAATCACCGGTTGAAAAAGTATCATGTTTAATCATTGGTAAAGGATCTATTTCAAACAAAGGCAATGGATCACTTTTAAACAATGGTAAAAGATCATTCTTAATCAATGGAAATGGATCATTCTTATGAAAATCCATTTCATTTCTAAATGTATGATTCTTGAAAGGTTCAGGAGTCAAATCTTGATTCAGAAATGGTTGGTTAATGCACTGTTGTTGGAAATCCATCTTATAGTGCATATCATTTTGCATGTTCATTTGGTGCTGCATTGCAGCATGGCCAAATAGATGTTGTCCGTTTACTATTGCAAAGCTCATTTTTCGTTAGATTAAGTGAAACCTTTATTTAATTTCTATTCCACATGTATTGATATGAGGATGCAGGTTGTCTGGAGTTATCTAAGATTCCGTGGATTCGGATTTTGACCAAATAGCGATTCAACGAGAAATTGGTATATGTATGACTCAATTCAAGTACCTCCTAAAACTTTTCATATTATACCCATATAGTTTTGACATTCAGTAAATTGGTTTAACTAATGGCTATATCTTCTTTTTATTAACAGAAGTTAAATCCTTTTTCTTGAACCCGGATACGACATTACCTGCGAAATATGCCGAAAAGTTCTTTATTTTTGCTTATTCAAGGCCCAAACGGACGTCTGCCAAAATAGCCAGATAAGCTTTGCGCCAGAGGGAGGTATTAAAAGATAGGATTAGCTAGTACATTCCGCATTGTAATTACGCTGCTCACGCACCCTCGTTACATCTTTCTGACACAAGGCAGGAACGAAAGTGATTTAGGCTGTAAACCGGATCGCAGAAACTAGGACGGTTTATATTGTTGTCCATTTTTTTAGGAATAGCTCTTCGATTTTATCTGATACTTTGATGACTAATTCATGACTGAAATTTTCTAAATCTTCATCGCATGTAATATAACCTGCGAGATATTCAGCTGCTTTTGTCTCAAGACCGAGTTTTTTGCAAATTAAAAAGCTGATTGTTTCTGCTTCTAATTCTTCTGCCGATCGGGTAAGTTTTCGTTGCATTAATTTTATTTCTTTGTTTTTTTGCCTCAAAAACAAATGACCTGTATGGCCTAAAAACAAATGGCTAAGTTCATGAATTAGCACTGCAAGGTTTTGCTCATAACTCATTCCTTTTTTCAAAGCTATTTCCAATTTGCCTTTGAAGATGGTGGTTACATAACCAGCATTGAAAAATGAAAGTGGTTTGAATGAAACTTTAATTCCCCAGCTTTGGGCAATGGAAATTGCATCATCCAATATATGTGGATTGATTTTTCCCTTTACATCAAAAGGTTTTGTGCCTAATCCATTTTCCAAAAACTCTTGTGGACTTTCAAAGCCTTCTGTCTGAAAAATATCATACACAAGCATCACCGGAGAGAATGGCTGTAGGATTACATAGGGTCTTGCATCTTCTAATACGGCACGATTAAATTTCTTTCGCCAGAAGGTTGACCCACCGAAAAATGTCACCGATTCATCTTGTAAATAAACCAGCATTGTATTGAATCTAGAGTAATGATGGAACCTTGCAATGAAATTGAAGAAGCGAAAAAATTCTTCGCTACTTTGATATTTCAGACTGCGTTTAAAGAGTTCATCAATTGTTAGTTTGTCGTGATTGAAGCTATCGGTTCCCATTTAATTTATTGAAAAAAAAACAAATTATTTTATTGGCATTAATTAATTGAAGTTAAAAATCCTCCTGTATTTGTTTAAGAGTTAATATTCTGGTTAATATCAATTTGTAATCATCAGCATTATCAAAAAGATGATTCATTTTTTCTAGCTTATCAAAAAAATCATTAACATTTGAATCATCAGGAAGAATGATATATTTAATATCCTTTGCCTTAAATTCTATACCATAATCTGAGAAATGTGGTTTAGTATTAAATATTTTAGCTAGCTCTTCAAATTCATCCTCCCAAAAAATATCTTTATATGTTGTAATATCTTTATACTCAATTTGAGGTATGTATCTCCATTCCCGTTCATTATAAAAAATGTAGTTTTTATCTTTTCCTTCGCGAACAAGTCTGCCCTCATAATTTTTTGAAGAATAAATCACATTTAATGACCCTTTGTAAGCTAACTCATAAAACCTATCAAATTCGGAATCATCTAATCTTTCATGCCAATCCTTAAAAATATAATCCAGTGTACTATTTAAACCTTTACCCAAACTTGAATTTTTTTCTATATAAATGACAGGATTTAGCATATTCTCTTTTGCCCATTCTCTGGAAAGTCCTATGGCAAAAGAACCATATTTTGCTATATGGTCATTAATCTCAGAAAGTGGAATATCACAGAAAGAAACCATTGGAACGGCATAGTCATATCGTTTCTTTCCATAAATCATAATTTCTTTGCAATAGGAGGGGTAAAATCCATTTGATAATATGCTAATTAAATTCTTTATCGTACTTGTATAATGAAATACGCCGTTAGTACTTACGCCCATAATTATTTAGGTAAAATTACAAATCCATCTTAACGCCATTTTTCTTTAGCCAGTCCTCGTATTCTCTATAGTTCGGCATTTTTTTGTCTAATTCGTTCCAAAACTCGGGTGAGTGATTGGGGTAGGTTAAATGCACCATCTCATGGGTAATGATGTAATCAATTACCGGTACCGGAGCCATTGCACACTTCCAGTGAAAATTCAAGCCGTTTTTTGGTGTCCAGGAAGCCCAACGGTTTTGCAAATCCAACACTTTTATCCCCGAGGGTTTGGTTTGAAATTTTTCCACTATCAGCTTTAGACGCTCTTTAATTTTCCGTTCGGCTTTTTCTTTATAAAAATCTTTGAAAACCTTATCTGCTTTAGACAGATACTTTTTATCCAGACGGAAATAACCACCCGTCATTTTTAGAGGCACTTCCTGATTTTCAACGATTGATAAACGATAGTTACGCCCATAATAAAGAAAGGATTGGCCATTTACATACTCACGTTGAACTTTGCCTTGATTGAGCTCTTTCCATTTTGCTAGCTTAGTGAAAATCTGATATTCTTTTGCTCTTATTGCCGTTTCAATTATTTCATCCGTGGCAGATAGAGGCGCTAATACTCTTACTGAACCATCGCGCTCAATAAAAATACTTACCGTTTTTCTTCTTTCGGTTTTTTCAATCGTTATATCTATTCCCTCTAACTTCATCTTAAATCCGCTTCTCTGTTTTTAGCAAGTTTCATCAACTCTGTTGTCAGTTCTGATGCATTTTTTGATAATCCTTCAATCCGAGAATATCTGATTTCATCTTCTATCAACCCTTCTATCCTTCTTCTTTCAGCGGCTCTGTCCGTCCAGAAGTTATTGATAGCTGCTGTTTCCTGCAATATCACAATAAGGTCATGTGTGAGTTCTTTTATTTTATTGATTTCAGTTTCATTCTCTGTTACAAAACTGCTTTTCAGTAAATCATAAAACGGCGCTTCAACGTTTGAGATGCCGTCGGTTTCCGGCTTTCTGCCTTTGGCCATTTCAACTCTAAGTTCATCTAATTGCTTGGCAATCTCTTCCCAATTTTCTTTGTAGGCACTTAGTATCATTTCCAGGCGATCTTTGAACCTATTGTAGAGTGTCGGGTCTTTTTCAAGATTTACTTTGATGTGCCAGCGAATGGCATGTTCCATTTCCGATGCTTTTGATTTTGGTGTTTTATTCAGATAATCAACCTTGTTTTGGAATTCATCAGACAAAATGGAAACCTGCTGAACTTTTGTGTCAATGCCCAATGAGAATAAATGCTTATCAATGAGTTTGCGGACTTTTTGTGATGCCCACTTTAACTCCATTGTATCGTCTTTGTAACGGTCTTTGATTCTCCACAATAAGTAGCCCAGGCGTTTTGCAGGTATCCAATAATCGCCACCTGCCCTAGTATTAAACAACAAGTCTAAACTATCGAAGAAGCTCTTGGAATAGGTAAGCAGTTCAGCCCTGAATTTCATATTCTTTGCTTTTTCAATACAAGCCTCAGCAAAATCAAATTCCTTCGTATCATCGATTATTTTCTGATTGAGAAAATCTTCAATCATTTTCAAATTATTATCGCCAAATAAATCCAAGACACGTTTATATCTGGCTTCAAGCACAGGGATTTCCTTATTGATGTCACGGAATACCGACAGGAAGTCATTCAATTTATCTTTATCCCTATCTGTGTAAATTGCCAACGCCTCTCTCAAATGTTTTGTCACACCATAGTAATCCACAATTAAGCCGAATGATTTTCCTTTTTTGGTCCGGTTTACCCTTGTAATTGCCTGAAACAAGTCATGTTCCTTCAGGTTTTTATCAAGATACATTACCTGCTCAACAGGGGCATCAAATCCGGTAAGCAGGCGATCACAAACACATATAATGCCTATTCCAGATTCAGGCTTCTTGTATTGACCACCTTCTTCAACTGTATAATCAAAATCTTTTTTGAAACTATTTTTCGCATCGGTATCTAATGCTTCTTTTCTTGCTTTGCTGATGTAACCTGGTTCGTTATTACCTATACTAGAAACAATAGCTGCCACTTTCAAAAATTCTAATTGTTCAATTCGTTCAACATCTCTTTCTTCATATGGTTGCGTTTTCAATTCAGTGATTTTGTTTTGAATTGCAATTTCCAATTCATATTTATAGCGGACTGCAGCTACAATACTGGATGCTACCACCTGAGCTTTAAAACCATTTATAAGAATGTCAGTAGTATAATGTTCTAAAATGTCTTTTGAAATTTCTGCAATTCGTTCTTTGGATTCTAAATAAGCGATAAACGAACCATACCTACGCTGAATTTCCTCTCGCTCGGCTTGAGTACGTTTTTTAAACATGTCTTCAAACTCTGTATCAAACTGCTCTTTGTCATCGATTTTATCTTTAGACACCTTGCCTATATATTTGATTTCAACAGTGGCTCGGTCTTTTACAGCTGTATCGAATTTATAAAAATCAATCCATGGGACTCCATTTATGTCTTTTTTACCTCCAAAACGTTCATGTGTTTTAATTTCATGCCGGTCAGTCAGCAATGGTGTTCCTGTAAAGCCAATACGGACTGCATTGGGGAAAGCTGAAAATAGGTTATCACCCATGTCGCCACCTTGTGTCCGGTGGGCTTCGTCAACCAATAGCATTATACGGTCGCTATTGTTGATGGCTTCAAATTTTTCAAATTTGGGTACTATCCCTGCATCTATCAGGGACTCTGCTGAAACACCTTTTTCGACTAAGAATTTGTGAATCATTACCATATTCACGTCTCCAGTATCATCACTCAATTCATGAAGTTTATTTCTTCTATTTACTATATGTACCGGTTCTCCAGTCAACCCGGCAGTTTCCGATAATTGGTCTTCCAGGTCGGTGCGGTCAATTATGAAAATTATTTTCAGGTCTTTCAAGTCATCGCAACTGCGGAGTTTACGTATCAGAAAAACCATTGTTAAACTTTTTCCACTTCCCTGGGTGTGCCATACTACACCACCTTTTTCTAAGGAAGACGTGCCTTCTCTGTGGTTACGGATAATTTTACCTACTGCGCGGTATTGATTGTATCTGGCAACAATTTTTACTTCTTCACCTTTCTTTATTTCGGCGAACAGGGTGAAGTGCTTCAACATGTCAACCAAAATTTCCTTGTTCAATATCCCATGAATTAGCACGTCCTGCCGTTCTTCATCTGGTGGATACTCAACAACTTTATATTCTTCGGGGAATATATCCACCCAGTTATTGTAGAATTCAAATTCAGCACTAATTGTTCCTAGCCGTGCTTCTTTGCCATGAGTAATGATGCTAAAAATATTGTAATGAAATAATCTTTCTTCTCCTTCCTTAAATCCGTAATCATCGTCACGGGTATTGGCATAGCGGGTTACCTGCGAAAATGCTTCGCTCAATGGCTCGGCCACATCAAAATCTTTTGCTTCAACTACAATTACTGGCAAACCATTCAGGAATAAAACAATATCGGGAATAATGCCCTGACGGCTTGCGCCAGGGGTAAGCAAACGAAACTGATTGATGGCAATGAATGAATTTTTGTCGTAGTTTTTGAAATCAACCAATCGAACAGTTGGGTCTTGTTCGCCGGTGATTTCGTTACGTGCCACACTAGTGCCTTTCAATAGCATTCGGTGTATTTCTTTATTTGCTTCGTGTAGGCTTTTCCCTGCAAAGTTTTGTATCTCAAACAGTATTTCATCCAACTGTTTATCGGTTAGCCACTCTTTGCCATCAGCTGTAAGGTTGATTTTTTTGATTGCTTTTTTGAACTCATATGGCAGCAATACTTGTTTGAAATTTTGACGTAAACTTTTTTCAGGTTCTTGGGGTATGCCCAAGCCCTGGTCAATTACCTGCCAACCAAGCTGGCGTAGTTTAGATAAAAATGGTTTTTCTACATTGATGTATTCTGCCATGCTAATTGGAGTAAAAATTACTACTATTTATGTTAAATACTTCTGAATAGTTGTTAATACCTTCTTTAGGTACCTTAAAAAACAGAACTTCAAAATCTACCTTATTTCCACCTAATTCCAGTTTTTGTATAATTCGCTCCTGGTTTTGTTGATTATTATCTGCTACTAATGGAAATATAAATCCACATTTTTTAACACTCTTAGTATTAAGAAGCTGACCAACATATGTATTTATTTGGAATAAGTCTTCACGGCTTACCCCATAAGTGAAATCGTATCTTTTATATTTGACATCATATACACTGATACTTCCATCATTATTTTTTATTATAATATCTGGGAATAACTTTCTATTCCCATTATTGTAAGTACCACCGTTCGGTATAAAATATTGATCTTTATTTTTTTCTTCTAAAATGCAGCCTTTTCGTATTAATGTTTTTCTCTATGACCGCCAAATTAGGGTGTTTGCTGAATATCAACATGTTATGCTCTGTTTTTTTAATAAAATCCACAAAAAAGGTTGACATTTGCTCAGAAAACGCAACATTTCAATTGATAT
>SDBV01009154.1_pt1 | contig 13210 bp, 12 predicted proteins | sample 2277081 | NCBI WGS metagenome assembly SDBV01 (sample SAMN10402039, study PRJNA504765) | marine sediment metagenome | isolation source: marine sediment core GS10_PC15, 223 cmbsf | place: Arctic Ocean: Southern Knipovich Ridge | collected 2010
CTTTCCTTCATGCCTTCATGGTGAATCAGCCTTTTTCCTGTTAATCCCATCTAAAAAAACAGCTTTTATCTTTTCTTTAAACCCTAGCTTTCATCCTGTCATCCTGTCTAAAAAAACTTTTATCTTTGTCCGTTATATCCTTTAACTTGCCGACCTCAAATATCTTTTTCCCCCTTTCCAGCCCCCAATCCCACTATTAAGCGTTTTTTCCTACTCAGGTTTTTTCCAATTGGTGCGCGCAAAGTGCGCTGTGGTGCGCTATGGTGCGCGCATTTGTATTTTTTTTCCACTTTTTGCATAAAAGCGCGCGTTTTTTCGTAAGTTCTTTCTGTCATTTTACCCGCAACAAAACGACTCCTCTTTACTACTTCCGCCCTTTTACCGGCCCTCACGGCCCCGTCACGGCCATTTTAAAGACTCCCCGGCTCTCCTTGATCGCCTCGGACACCCCCCAAAAGTTTTTTGCGCGCATTTTCTATATTGGATATTTTGACACTTGAATAAAAATGCGCATAAAAAAAGCCGGCATCAATCTGACACCGGCCAAATCTTAATGGGCCGAGCTGGATTCGAACCAGCGAAGGCTCACGCCAATGGGTTTACAGCCCATCCCCTTTAGCCACTCGGGCATCGACCCTTAAGAATCCACGAGTGTACAGAATTAAAAAAAGATTTCAACTAAAAAATCGCACAACCCGGATTTAACGCTTATTCCTATAATATTTACGCCGTAAACACACAAAAAACGACGTTTTCAAAAAAACTCTGATATTATTACTTATAGATTAAGAGCCGCTTACACTATGCCGAAAACAGAGTATGTGTAAATCTAAGCTGTTTTGAGAAAGACTTTTAACTGGAGAGAACGATGTCATTTGAAGAATCCAAAAACACAAATGTAGCAGAAAACCCCGCCGAATTGTACGAAGCACTCTTCGAGCACAACCCCTGCCAGACGATAGTTGTCGATAACACAGGGAAGATAATCAAGTACAACAAGGCACAAAGCGAAAAAGCCGCACGCCTGCCGAATCCAGGGGATATATTATTCAAGGATTATGCCGGCGGATATGAACATGATATGCACTCGGAACTGATCGATTGCATCAACACCAAGCAAACTAAAGATTTCCCGGATCAAGTCTATGTTGATAATATCTTTGCAATAACGATCTCGCCCTTCCCGGGAGGAGCAACGATCATCACAGAAGACGTCACCGAACGAAAACATGCAGAGTGGAACCTTGAAAAGGCACACGAGGATCTCAAAGCTCAGGACGTCAAGAAAACAGCCTTTGTTGTGAACCTCGCGCATGAAATGCGAACATCGCTTTGCATATTAAACAACGCCCTTTCGCTGATCGACTCGGGGGCAGCCGGTAAAGTTAACAAAAAGCTTGCCGAACTATTCGTCATCTCCGACAGAAGCATTAAACGCCTGGCAGGGATCGTAAATGACTTTGTAGAACTCTCCGAAATCGAAGAAGGCAAATTCGTCCTTTCAACCGATCAGGTGGACTTTAAGAACCTTATCAGCGAAACCATCGACAGACACAAAGACATCATAAAAGAAAGAAAGATCAAGGTAAAATGCCACGAACCGAAAACAGAGGTTTTCGCAAATGCAGATGCGGACAAGCTCAGCAAGGTCTTCGACCACATCCTTGAAAACGCAGTCAGGTTTGTCGGCGAAAAAGGCAAAATAGACATAACCGTTGAAGATCACGGAAGCGACGTCTCAGTAAACATCGAAGACAATGGAAACGGAATAGAAAACGATAAGATGCTGGAAATATTCGAAAGCTTTGTAAAGTTCGACGTCCCCGGCAGCACCTGTCCAGGTGGTATGGGGCTTGGGCTTACCCTTGCAAAAGGCATCGTAGAGCTGCACAACGGACATATACACGTAAGCAGTACCGTAGGCGAAGGAAGCAGCTTCCAGATCGTTATCCCAAAATAATCATGTAAAAAAACTCGACAAATCGTATGAAGGCTGCTGTAAAAGGCAGCCTTCACTTTGCGCGGAATTATAAAAACAGCACAATTTCGCAAGCAAGTTTTACACTCAGACAATTAATGGATCAAGAGTTTCTCTGCCTAAAGGCAGTTTGCAATTACCTTGATCGAATAAGAGTGTTTTCGTCATAGTCAAACGGATCGATACCGGCTTTTATATCTTTGATAAAACGCAGGCCGTCCTTCCAGTACCCCGCTGTCGGTTTCAGCCCCGGCAGGATAGAGGCAAAGTGTTGATTGATAGAATCGACAAGAACCTCACGCACATATTTGCTCGCCATCGAAGCAAGCGCAACCGGTAAAAACCTGTTGTCGGCTTTTGTAGCAAAATGCAGCCGCATTATCTTACCATCCGGGGCCGTCATCTCGTAACTGCTTATTGCATCCTGCTCTTTGAGTATCTTCATGTCGAACGATGGGAACATTTTTGAAAGCACCCGCTGATAATGGGTTCGCCCGCCCTGCCTGTCGATTATGATCTGCACCGCGGGGTCGCCGTTGGAGCTTTCGTCACCGTTCTTACCAGCCAAACGAAACGCCTTGTCTATCAGCGTGCAGATAGCGGTAAACAGAACCGTCGCCTTGTTCTTAACGATGCTGACCTGCCGGTTGTAATGGGCGACATCAAGACATTGCGAAGAAAGTGCTAAAAGCTCAACATCGCCGGCTCGCATTGCCTTTTGCAAAACGCTCAAAGCCAGATCCATATCGTCACCGTCGCCGCCAAGCGTCTGATCGACGATGCCCTTATACCACGGATAGCCGGCAAGCCTTGGCGCACAATCCGGGCAAAGATGCTCGATAAGATCGTGCGTGCTTGAAAGCTGCGGGCTGACCCTGCCGTTATGAGCGGCCCTTATCGAAGTCAAAACCGAACGGCGAAGATGCGTCGGGCCAGCCGAGCGGGTGTATGCCTTTTTGCTGTCGGTTATGAGCAGCCTGCCGTTTAGCTTACGCTTGTTCTGCGAAACAGCCACCGAAAGCAGCTCCCACATATCAGACTTGATCAGATCGCCGGGTACTCTAAATGCCGCAGAACTGGACACAAGCGGACCGAGTATCGGCCCGTAACCTGCTTCGTCAATTCCAACTAAGATCGCCATGTAACATCCTTGTCAGCAAGATAGTGATAAATGATACGCGATGCTATTATAGTCATATCGCGATTTTGCTCAACAGTAAAGTTGACCAAAAGTATACCATTTCTATACCGATTCTAAACCGATTAAAAAACTAACCGGCGTTTTTGGAGTCAAAACGCGGGTTTATGTGCCAAAACTATACCGAGTAATTGTGCTCTGTTTTTTTTACTACAGAGACTGCCCTGCTTAGCGACTGACATTTCCTATGACTACCATTGGGCCCTGAGTTTCGGGTTTGTCCACTTCCTTTTTGTTGATGACCAGAGGGCCTTTTGTGATTAATCCGATCAATTTCGCTGAAGCTCCGCCGGCTGCGATGTCTGCGTGGCTACCGGGGGAATGGTAGTTTACGTTGAAGGCATTAACCTGTCCGCGATTGACCTGAAGACCATCGCCATGGTGAAAAGCGTGCAAACCCTGCAGGTTAAGCGTGCCTCCATCGACCTGAGCAAGCGTACTTGGCGAACCCCAAACCATGGTATTTATCAGCCGTGCGGTGCCCTGAAAGTCCGCTCCCAGTTTGATGGCGACCTTGTCCTGTGATGACATGGCGACCAGTTCGGAATTGATCATGTCAATTCTGCCGCGGCCATGTTCAAAAAAGGCGCCTACCTTGGAGCCGTCCGTGCCGTGGCCATGGACAATACAATCCTCGGGACCTTTGCCGTATTGCTGTGTGAAATGTATGCCATAAAGCGAGCCATAGACAAAATTCTGAAAGAGCAATTGCTGCTTGCAATCTGCGACGAGCATCGCATCCAGATTTTCCTTTTGGTATGTCCACAGCTTTCTGAAATCTCCGCGTGCATTGCTAAAGAAAGGGTTTCTCCTGTCGCATCTGCCCCAGTAGTGCGGGTTGAACTGCATGTTGCGAACCTCTCCATTTGAGCTTGAGCCTCCTACCGCGACACCAACACCCAACGGTGAGCCGGAGAGATAGTCGACATAATGGCGGTGGCATGGATGTGTCATCAGGTCCAGAAAACGATATGGATTGGCACAGTTGACGTTAATGACATAGATATCTTCTCCGCGACCCTGAATGAGGAAGGGGTATTTCTTTACATCGTTAATATTCTGCTCGGGATAGTTGAACGCAAGGCCTCGCAGTCCTGCACGGCTTTGCAGCGTGATGGCAGGTTCGAGACCAGTTCCCGGATAGATGTGCAGTATGCTGCCGTTGCCTATGGTGTGGTGGGGTACATCGTGAATACCGCGTAACTCCACGCCGCTTGGCACATCGATAGGCTGACGCAGGACGTAATTACCGGCTGGGAGAAATACAATACCGCCGCCGTTTTTTGAAGCATGATCCAGAGCTTTTTTAATAGCTTCGGTGTCATCTTTATCGTCGCGAGCGTTTGCACCCCAGCGAGGATCGGTGACCACATAGAGAACATCTTTGGCTGGGCGATTGATATGCGTCTGGCTGCCGTCGTATTCGGGGAAGGGATCCATCTTGACGTTGGCGGTTATAAGCTGCAATTTTTCTGGCGGCATATTGTTCTTTATCCGGGGCGGCTTCGCAGCAAAGGTAGTGTTGATCAGCGAAGCCCCTTTAACAGTGTTGGCAAACAAAACAATCGTCTTCGGATCGGTCAGTTGGGACTCGGTCATTGCCAATACACCATCAGCCAGACGGATATCTCCGCTTGTCACCTGGCTGTTTTGAACGATGAAGCTGCCGGTACCGAGAGAATAGAGCGCGCGGTCGGCTGAGACCTTACAGTTACTCAAAAGAATAGCTGCGTTAAATTCTTTGCCGATCCTAAAACCGTAATCAATTCCTTCAAAAATGCACTTGGCAAACACCATCCCAAAGGGATTGGTCTCCTGAACCTGGACGGCGGTTTTACAGTTTCTAATGACCAAACGGTAAAACTGTGCATTGGCCGCACCGCGAACGCCTTTGGTTATCAGGTAGCCGTATTTGTATCCATCGATGTAGATGTACGAGACATATTCCCAATCGCTGCGTTCCATGTGGACCGCTGTGCCGTTTGCCAACAGCCATGCCGCAAAATCAGCTTTTGGGGATGGAGCATTTTCTAAACCACTGTTAGACCAGTAGTCTGGAGAGAAATGGACATTCTCAAGGCGGCCGATATCCGTGGTGGAATCGTAACGTATTCCGACTTTCAGCGGGGTTCCGTAAACATTGTGCACATAGTGAAGCTCATTGCCGCCGGGTCCGATGCGAATTCCCTGGTATGGATTGACGAGCGTCAGGTTTTCGAAGGTTGCATTGTCTCCACCCTCCTGAACGAGGCAATAGGGATATGGGACGATATTCTTTGGGTCCTGCTCAGGATACCAAATGGACATGTCCTTTACTCCGGCGCAATAGTAGACGGTTATAAATGGATTTCCATAGTCTTGTCCACGGCCGGCGTAGGCCATTAGGATCGTGCCGGATATGCCTGGTTTATCCTTGTTCGGCGCTGTCCACTCGCCGCGTAATGTCACGGAAACGGGAATCTGCAGCGTCCCTTTAATAACATAACGTCCCTGAGGTGCAAACACAGTTCCGCCGCCGGCAGTTTTCATTGCATCGATAGCCTTCTGAAAAGAGTCGGTGCAATCCGTTTTGCCATCGGCTTTGGCACCGAAATCCAGTACATTGTAACCAGCTATCACAGTGTCAGATGTTGGATAGTTGGTTTTTACGATTTTCCATTGCGGCGAGACAGCGGCGGCGCTGGCAACAGTGCAAAACAGCAAGCTCAATATAAAATTCTTCCTGTTAATCCTCATTACGCTTTATCCATCCTGTTGGAACAAATCAAGAAACTATGAGCCAGATACTCGGAAACTGTCCGGCCCCATAGACGACACTAGTTTATGGTTTATTGCAAAATATTAAAAAAACGGTTGATTAACAATGTCTCGGCGTAATCGCTGCCGGGACGCTGAACCCGCCATAACCTCAGCATCATTTTACGGCATTTTGGCGGGATTGGGGCCTGTTTTTAAGAAAAAATCATGTTTCTTTGAAAAAAAATAAAAAAAATCTTGCTAAATAGGATTGACACCTATATAGTAGTAGTTATGATTTATAGTTAATTGTGAAATTATCAACCAACTACAAAACAGGAATCTTAAACGGTTTGGGTTTCTCCGTTTAAAAAACCACCAGGCCGTCTGGAGGAGGACGGCCTTTTTTACAGTCACCTTTTTAAGAATAGCACTTAATTTCTAAAAAGACTGAAAAGTTGCTGTTTTTTTCTACTTGTTTATGAAAATAAGATATAGAATCAGTGGTCAGAAAAACAAATCGAGAACACCGATTTTCATTGACAAAATGAAAGAAGAAGATGACAAGCGGCAACGAACAAAAAATGTTGGACTTTGAAGAGACCTGCCGTGAGGCTGGGCTTAGAGTTACGCCGCAAAGAAGAGCGGTTTACAAGGCTCTTATCGAATCGAAGGAACACCCTTCGGCCGATACGATCTACCGTAAAGTACGCGCCGACCTTGGAGAGATATCGCTGGACACAGTAAACAGAACGCTGCTTACCCTAAACGAGATCGGTGCCGCTTTTACCGTCGAAGGATCCGGTGACGCCAAAAGATTTGACGGCAACCTTAGTCCTCACCAACATTTTAAGTGCCTTAAATGCAAAAGCGTAATAGATTTTCATCACAAAGATTTTGATGATATTAAAATACCGAAAGATGTTTGTAAAGATTATATAATAATTCGTAAGACCGTTTATCTTGAAGGCATTTGCGATAAATGCACCCTTTAGGGTGATAAGATCGTGATCCGTTGGCTTGTTAAGTGTAAAACATGCTTACGAAAAAGTACGAGTATTATGCTTTCGATATATGCAATGAAGAAAATTAGGGGGCCAAACATGGAACTTAAAGGAAGCAAAACAGAAAAAAATCTATTGGCAGCATTCGCCGGGGAATCACAGGCACGAAATCGCTATAGCTATTTCGCGAGCCAGGCCAAAAAAGAAGGTTACATACAGATTGCAGCTATCTTTGAAGAAACTGCCAACCAGGAAAAGGAACATGCCAAACGGGAATTCAAATTCTTAGAAGGCGGAGAAGCCGAAATACAGGCAAGCTATCCTGCAGGCGTAATCGGCACTACGCACGAAAACCTCCTTGCAGCGGCGGCCGGCGAACACTATGAGACAACAGAGATGTATCCCGGATTCGCAAAGGTAGCCGACGAGGAAGGTTTTGACGAAATAGCCGCAGCATTCAGGAGCATCGCTGTCGCGGAAAAACGACACGAGGACAAATACGTCGCCCTGGCAAAGAACATAAAACAAGGTAAGGTCTTCGAGCGTGACCAACAAGTACGATGGGTTTGCAGGAACTGCGGATATGTCCACGAGGGGCTTACGGCTCCTGCGACATGCCCGGCATGCCTGCACGAACAGAAGCACTTCGAGATCGAAGCGACAAACTATTAACCTAAAGGGAAAAACTAAAGTACAATCTCCAACTTAAGGACTAAGCTGCAATGCAAATTATCAAAGAGAATGTAATCTTCGCAGGAGCGATCGATTGGGACAGGCGTATGTTCGACGAGCTTATCCCGCTGCCGGATGGAACCAGCTATAACTGCTACATTATAAAGGGCAGCGAAAAAACAGCTCTGATCGATACGGTCGACCCGACAAAAACGGACGTCCTGATCGCAAAGCTCGTTCGCATGGGCACAGCCAAGCTCGACTATATCATCTCGCATCACGCCGAGCAGGACCACTCCGGAAGCATACCGGATATGCTGACGCTTTACCCCGATGCAAAAGTAGTGACCAACCCGAAATGCAAACAGATGCTGATCGATTTACTTGACGTCGAAGACGAGCAATTCATAACCGTAGAAGACGGCGAAACACTAAGCCTCGGCGATAAGACGCTGAAGTTCGTATATACGCCATGGGTACACTGGCCCGAAACAATGAGTTCGTATTTGCAGGAAGATAATATTTTGTTCTCGTGCGACTTCTTCGGTTCGCACCTGGCTACAAGCGATCTTTTCGTAAAGGATGAGCCTCAGGTCTACGAAGCAGCCAAAAGATATTACGCCGAGATCATGATGCCCTTCCGCAACACGATCAAGAAAAATATGGAAAAGATCGCAGACCTTGAGATAGACATCATCGCCCCGAGCCACGGCCCGGTGTACGATAGGCCGAAGTTTATAATCGATGCATACAAAGACTGGATAAGCGACAACGTAAAGAACGAGGTCGTAATACCGTATGTCTCTATGCACGAAAGCACAAAGGCGATGGTCGAATACTTCACCGAGGCTCTGATCGAACGCGGCATCACCGTAAAAGAATTCAACCTTACCGAAACCGACATTGGCAAGCTCGCATTAGCGCTGGTAGACGCCGCTACGATAGTTATAGGCTCGCCAACAGTTCTTACAGGCCCGCACCCGGCGGCGGCATACGCAGCGATACTCGCAAACGCGCTTCGCCCAAAGACGAAATTTCTCTCGGTCATTGGTTCCTACGGATGGGCAGGCAAGATGGTCGACCAGCTCTCGGCATTGTTGGGCAACCTAAGAGCAGAAATAATCGAACCGGTCGTCATCAAGGGCAAACCGAAACAACAGGACATCGAACTGCTGGAAAAACTGGCAGATAAAATAGCAGCAAAACATAAAGAAATTGAGCTCATTTAAAATCATTGAAAGGGGAAAGCAATGGCAGCGAAAATGGAAATTTACAAATGTAATCTATGTGGAAACATCGTAGAGGTTCTGCACGGCGGAGACGGAGAGTTAGTCTGCTGTGGCGAACCGATGAAAAAACTCATCGAAAAAACCGAAGATCAGGGAATGGAAAAGCACGTACCCGTCATCGAAAAGAGCGACGGAGGTTTTCTGGTAAAAGTCGGCTCGGTAACCCATCCGATGGAAGCAGAACACTACATCGAATGGATCGAACTTAGCGCCGACGGAAAAGCTTATCGCGAATACCTGTGCCCGGGGATGGCACCTGAAGCGACTTTCATAGTTGACGCAAAAAACGTAACAGCCAGAGAGCACTGCACGCTGCACGGGCTGTGGAAAGGACAATAAACATGAGTATCACATTTAATGCCGATGAAATATTCGCGATGGCTGTCGAAATCGAACAAAATGGTGCAAAGTTCTATCGCAAAGCCGCAGAAAATGCCGCGACAAACAAGATAAAGGAAATGCTGCTGGGTATGGCAACGATGGAAGACGGCCACGAAGCGGGCTTTAAAGCAATGCGAGAAGAACTCACCGATGCCGACAAAGAGCAGATCACTTTCGACCCGGAAGGAGAGGCCGAGCTTTACCTACAGGACATGGCCGATTCGCATGGGACCGAGGGCAAAAAAAGTATCGATGCAGAGCTCACCGGAAACGAAACCGTCAAAGAGATACTTGAGACCGCTATTAATGCCGAGAAAGACTCGATCGTGTTCTATATTAGCATGAAAAAACTTGTCCCATCGCAGGCAAACAAGGACAAAGTTGACGGCATAATTGCCGAAGAGATCGGGCATATTACGCTTTTGGGAAACCAACTGGCACAACTCGGCTAGACTTTTTTTGATAACTACTGACTATAATAATGAAAGGATTTTAAAATGAAATACAGATGTCTTATATGCGGTTACATATACGACCCCGAAGCCGGCGACCCGGATAACGGAATTGACCCCGGAACAAGCTTTGATGATCTACCGGACGGCTGGGTATGCCCTGAGTGCGGCGCTGGCAAGGATGAATTCGAGGCGGCCTAAAAAAACAGTGGCACCGCAGAACAAAAAGATACCGCCCAAAGAGATCAAAAGCGTCCTTGATAAGCTTTATGCAAAATATAATCGCAAGGACAACATCGCCCCCGATCCATTGGGCTTCGTATACAAATATTCAAGCAAAGCCGACAGAGAGATCGTCGGTCTCCTTTCGGCGATGCTTGCGTATGGAAGAGTAGCACAAATCTCAACCAGCCTTGAAAAACTGCTGTCAATGATCGGCGCTCGCCCCGCCGAGTTCGTAAGGCAATTCGATAAGAGCAAGAAAATACGCCTTAATGACTTTAAACACCGATTCAACACGGGCAGTGACATCGCTGACCTGCTGGAGCTTTTGAAGTGGGTTCTCGAAAAATACGGAAGTATCGAGCGTTTTTTTATAGAGGGTTTCAATAAAGACGATACTAATATAGCCGGCGCGCTTTCGGTGTTTTGCCGAACGCTGTTGCAAAAGCACGCAGCCGGCAACAATGGCATCGTAAGGCAGAGTTTTAAATACCTGCTGAGCGACCCGGCGAACAAAAGTGCGTGTAAGCGGCTAAACCTGTATCTGCGGTGGATGGTACGCGACGACGATGTTGACACCGGGACATGGAAGCTCGTTGACAAAAGCAAACTGATAATTCCGATGGACGTACACATGTCACGGGTCTCCAGGATAATGGGATTTCACGACGCCGGGAACATTACGCTTAAAACAGCAGTAGAAGTTACGGCCAGGTTCGCCGAGATCGAACCAGCCGATCCGGTGAAATATGACTTCGTCCTCTGCCGGATGTCAATGATCGGCGAAGGCGACGGCTGGGAAAAGATCAAGCGGTACAGCGGGGAAACACAATGAACGAACAAATATTAAGTTTTATAAACGAGTTATGGTCGATAGTCGGCGAGATGAGTCCGTACCTGTTGTTCGGCTTTCTTATAGCCGGTGCCCTTTCGGTGGTGCTAAAGCCAGAGGTCGTAGAAGCACACCTCGGCGGAAAAGGGTTATGGCCCATACTAAAGGCGTCGTTGTTCGGGGTACCACTGCCCCTGTGTTCGTGCGGTGTGATACCGGTTTCGATGTCGCTAAGAAAACACGGAGCGAGCAAAGGGGCTACGATCTCATTTCTGCTGTCCACACCGCAGACGGGGGTTGACAGCTTCTTTGTAACATACAGCCTGCTCGGACCGGTCTTCGCGATCTTTCGCCCAGTGATAACTTTTGTTACCGGGATCGTCGGCGGCGTACTTGTCCAGATGTTCGGCGAGGACATTCCTATCGCCCAGGAAGAAAAGCCCCAAGCCAAATGCGACGGGGCCTGCTGCACCAGCGGCAAAAAACAGAATGCATTTGTCAGAATGATAAAGTACGGATTCGTCACGCTGCCCGGCGATATCGGCAGAACGATGATACTCGGCCTTGCCATCGCTGCTGTGCTTTCGGTAGCGATACCAGACGACTTCTTCGCTGAAAAGCTCGGAACCGGAATAGGTGCGATGCTCATTATGATGCTGTTGGGAATACCTGTATACGTATGTGCGACAGCGTCGGTGCCGGTTGCTGCGGTGCTGATAATGAAAGGTGTAACACCTGGAGCAGCCCTGGTGTTCCTGATGACGGGCCCTGCAACAAACGCCGCGGCGCTAACGACAATATGGAAGGTCATGGGAAACAGAACAGCGATCATATACATACTTACCGTAGCACTATGTGCATTGGGCTCGGGAATACTGCTCGATCAGATGGCGATAGTTACAGAGCTTGACATCGTAAGCAAGGCACATTGGATGCTCCCGTCCTACGTAAAAAATATCTGCGCAGTAGCACTGATAGCAATGCTGATATACGGATCGATCAGGAAAACAAAGAATTGATCGAATAATCCTTATTAACGCAGGCGTGTGTTTGCGTTGATCGCTTTTATGATGTTGGCGAAGGAAAGCTTTAAAACACTTATAAACAAAATGAGTCCCGCAGCAGCAAACCACAACAACAGCCGTTTCAAAGCGTTCGAGGACCCCTGCAACGCCGACACAAGGTTTTTGGAAAGACCGACCACCAAAAGTGTATAAGACGATATAAGACCGATCACGCCGAAAGTGAACATCAACGCCGCGAACCCGTCACCGGGAATACCGTCGGACGATTGCCTAAGCGAAAAACTTTTTCGCTTCTTCTTTTTCTTATTCTCTTTCTTTTTCAGATCGTCGAAGTAAGCATGATCGTCCGCCTCGGTTGTATCTTCGTTTGTTTCCGGTCTTCTTACAGGCGCATTACGCGGGCCCCTGTCCTTGCTAATACAGCTCGACGGAACCATAGGAGCATCGAACGGATCCTGCTCAAGAACCGCTGTTGTTGTCTCGGAATGATAAACAGGATCGGGCTCATTTAACGGTGGAAGCTCCGGCATAAAATCGGATAGCCCGCCTGCGGTGATCATAGCGCTTGCAGTAATTGTAAAGGCACTCCCGCAGTTAGAGCACTTACCCGGCTGACCATCAAACTCATCCGGCACATCGAAGCTCTTTTCACAATCGGGACACCTGGTTTCCATACCTAATCCTTGTTGCGACAACAGGTTACAACCCTTTTACGTATCTACACTAACGGGTGGGCATCGAGATTTTCAGCTATAATTGGCTGCAAAATCTCCGCCTGCCATTTCATCATCGGCCCGGAAAGCATGATTTCGTTAATAGTTTTGGGTCTGCTGTACGCGATCGACACCAATGCGGCCCTGGTCGCCAGCACAGAAGGATCGACCCCAAGCTTTTCGGCGACCTCGGCGGATTGATCGCGCATCGCCTGGATCAGCACTTTGCAGTCCGGAACCGGCTTTCGCCTCGGAGCAGGTTTTCTCCTGGACGGCCAGTCATCCGGCGATACGTCATGTGCCCGTTTTATCGCAGATTCCAGCGCCTTTAGTCGCGACCCTTTGCAGTCTCGCGGAAGCCTGGGGCCGTTTTGCAACGACCCATCCGGATTGCCCTGTGCCCATGCCGCCAATTCGAGAAGAAGTTGATTCGTCATGATCTTAAACGGCGGACGATCCGCTTTTTGAGCATACTTCTGACGCCAGTAAAACAGCTCCCTGGCATAGACAAGTTGATTTCGCCCAAGCAAACTTATCCCCTTGATCCGCCACACTTCCTCGGGATCTTTTACTGCTGACGGCGATGCAGTTGAGGCGATCATTTTCTTGCAGGTCTGTTTGTGCCATCGGCTTCTATCAAGCGCCTTGAGCTTTTTCGCAAGCTCATCGGCAATATCGAATAAGAAACGCGTATCATCGCTTGCATAC
>SDBV01009155.1_pt1 | contig 13210 bp, 13 predicted proteins | sample 2277081 | NCBI WGS metagenome assembly SDBV01 (sample SAMN10402039, study PRJNA504765) | marine sediment metagenome | isolation source: marine sediment core GS10_PC15, 223 cmbsf | place: Arctic Ocean: Southern Knipovich Ridge | collected 2010
CGCACCGAGTACATCCCCGCCAGTGGCACTGTTGATATCGCGACTAAAATTAAGGGACTGAATTACCTCCAGTTCGACAACAACCTCGACGGTGACTCTGATAGTTACATCATCGCCTACATCCGCGATACACTCCAGGACGAGTACCACCACTCTGTCTTTTCATCCCGCTCCGGTACTTTTACCCAAACTGAAATTGGTGTAGGTGACGGTCCCACCCTCGATGCGGTGCATTACCGAAACCGCTACTACCTCCTCAATGGAAACATAGGAAAGGTAGCAAATCGAGTATTCAAGGCTGCCAAAGGCGCTCCCACCACACGCCGCCACGGATTAGTTGCCGCTGGACTCGATCCTTCTGAAGATCCAACAATCACCACCGCCGCTGGCTCCTGGCCCCTCGATGAGGTGTTCTGGGGCGTTGGCCGCTTCTTCTTCTGGACCACTGAGGTCATCGACCCGGGTGGTACCGACGAACTTGAAAGTGCCTTCACCGGCGAGCCCCCCTTCATAGATCTCCAAAAGAATGGTGCCGGCGTCATCCCCTTCGATGTTACCGTCTCCCGCCACGCCACCCTTTCCAATCCAGGGGCTGCAGGCGCGACGGAAATTCGGTTCTACATGGCCAAGGCGTCCCTCTTTCAAAGCTGGGACAATTCCCTTCTGACAAGGGGCCATAGAGTTGGAACTGCTGGAGTAAGTGGAACCCCCACTAACGACGCTATCACCCTTACCGACTCCTTCGCATGGGTAGGACCATCTCAGGCACCTCTTACGGCTGAAGTTGATTCGGGAACAGTAGGTGTTGTTGATAATGTAAAGGTTAAAGATGGGTCTACTGCTACAATTGTTGATCCAACTAATACAGGTGTAATCGACATCTACGATTATGGTTTTTCACTTCCTGGAGGGACTACTGTACAGGGTGTGAAAGTGTATATCCGTTGGAAGGGTAGTGCGGCCCTTGGTCACTCTCGAATCCAATGTCAACTTGGACTGGACCTAGATACGGGATCGCCCACATTATCAGCGGTCAAAACCTTCAACATTGGTGCAGGAGACTTTGAGACCCACATCCAAGGCGATCCTGGTGATACCTGGGGCCTCACACTCAATGATGTAAACACTACGGATGCCCAGGGATTTGGTGTGCGCCTTACAGTCAACCAACTCAGTGCTTTCTCTACTTCCACTACTGAAATCGACTCTGTTGATATCCGTTTGATCACCGCCAACATTCCCACCATTGGCCCCAATTACCCCGTCACCTCGGTACAGATCTCGAACGTCACATTCATCGGCCACTCCAATCTTCCCCCACCTACCGCCTCAACCGGCGATATCTATGAGGGGCAACTTGTTATAAACAACGTCGAGAATCCCCTAGAGTTCGTGTGGTCACTTCCGCTCCAACCCGACTACTTCCCACAGTTTTATAAGATGACCATCCCGACCAAGATGTTAGACAACGTAAAGGTCATCCGGCGTGTCGGCGATATCCTAGTAGTGTGGCGGGAACACTCCATCTACCGGATCAACTTCCTCCCCCGAAACACCGACCCCGAGTTCGACACGGGCCGCGCTTTTGAGGAACTCTCCGGGGACCACGGGGGCATCTCTACCCAATCAGTAACCATCTTCACCCCACCCGTTGGCCCAACCATGGCCTGCTACGCCAGCAGCCGTGGCCTCCACATCACGGACGGCGCCCAGGTGATCGACATTGGCCAAGATCTCGACTGGCCCAACACAGTAGACGTGCCATCACTTGCGAGTGCGGTACTGATCAACTACCCCACCCGCTACCAGATCTGGTTCTACTACGACTCCGGTGGGGGCGGGGAGAATGACAAGGTTCTCGTCATCCACTACCACCCCTCCCTCCAGAAGGCCGACAACAGCTTCCCCATCACCGGCCCCCTAAACTACGTCTCGGGCGCGTGTGCCGCCGTTGGCCGCCTCGGCCCTGAGTACGTTCTCCTGACCGGGCACGTCTCGGATGGGAAGGTCTACGTTGAGGACAACGGTGTGGACGATGTAGAGGGGACAGGAATCAACCCCAACATCACCACCCGCGAGTTGTATCCCGCCGCTGTGGGATATGACTGGACCGCAGAGCGCACCTGGATCCACAAGAGCAGTTCCTCCCCGGCCATGACCCTGACCATAACGCCCCAGGTCCGGGTGACAGGAGCGGCGCTCACCAACCAGACGGCCCTGATCACCACCACCACAAACGAGGGACTGTCCAGATTGGAGCATCACTTCGACGCCGAGGGTGTCCGGTATTCTGTTACTTCGCCTGACGCAGACCCCAATAATGCCGCCTTCAAGGTCGATTACATCGCCTACCTTGCCTCCGGGCAGGGCTTTGAGGATCGGTAGTGCCGCGTAAATACCAGCGCCGGCGTACCGGCGTCAACCCAGATCCAGTCCAGCGCCGCGAAGACGAACACGTTGAGCGGTTTCTCGAAGGCATGTCAGCCGCCGCCGTGGCGATCCAACAGCAGAACTTCCCCGGCGCCGTCATCCGTGTGGACGCCGCCAACCCCGGCAACACTGGCCTCATTGACCATGACCACTCTCGTTCCGGCTTCGGTGGTTCCACCCTCGGAGACCCCTCTCGCAACATCACAGGACGGGGCCTCTGGGAATGGGACATCTCTGGCAAGCTCGGGGTGAACAAAGTCTCCCCCCAGAACCGTCTCCATGTCGTCGGCCCAGACAACGCATTTATCTCTTACTCCCCATCAGGTAGTCAGATACCAGATGACGCACCACTGAATTGGCAAGACCAGGGTGGTGGCACAGGTACGAGTATTTTTGCCGTGCTTGGAGATGGGGATGAAACCGTCACACACATCCACAATACAGGACTCAACTCTGCTACTGCCAAATGTTTGATTGACCCGGTAGTTGACCCTGGCACCGATATCGGATGGCGTGTTCGCGTTGTCCTCTCCCGAGATACCGGCTCCTCAGATAACCAGAATATATTTTGGAGCCTAGTGCAGGGCCCATCAACTGCTATCAGTGATGAGACCCATAGTTTGATTGGCGTGAACACCGCCACTGAATTTATCACCCTGCTGACTGCGGCTGAAGTTGTGAATATCACAACTTTCGCTGACCTTCGTTTTGAAATTATTGGTGGTGGATCTGGTGGGCAAGACGGGCCACACGTCTACCAAATCCAACTCCAAGCTCCAAGTGGTGCTGGGGGAGAGGAAGATGTCGTCATCATCGAGGGTGGTGTGGATCAGACCAAACCCCTTCTCAAATTCCAAGACAATGCCCTCAACTCCGTAGGCATCAAGCTCCCCGACACCCTCGCCAGCTACGACATCACCCTGCCCCCCGCTGTCGGCGCCCCACTCACATTCTTGATGGACGTTGCGGGCGATGGTGTGACAACTTGGGACACCGGAACAAACCTCGATCACGGCGCCCTCGGTGGGCTGACGGATGATGACCATTCTCAATACTTCCTCCTAGCTGGCCGCACGGGCCCTGCCCAGGTCGCTATCGGGGGAACCGCGTCAGGTGATGACCTCACGCTCCAGTCTACTTCCAACGCTACACGGGGAGATATTATCTTTGGCTCCGCTGGGGGTTCCCGCTATCAGGAGAACCTAGATCGCTGGGCGCTCAACAAGGCATCTGCTCTCGCTGTGTTGGATGTCGATGCTGAGAGTGGGACTGTTCCAGCTATAACGGCTGATTTGACAACTGATGTCGAAGAGACTACGGATGGAACGGTTGTTCTTATCACTTCTGATCGTAGTGATGTTGCTCTAAATAATGGAGTTCAAAGGAATAGAACTCTGGTAGTTAATGCTAGGGTGGATGATGGGTATTTTACAACTATAGGTACTGAAGGAGTAGCTGTTGATGTAGAGATGGATTATACCCCATTCCCAAGTTTTAATCCCAATACAGATCAAGTTGGGGCATTGAAGTTCTTGGCAAAAACTACTGGTGCTCCCGGTAACACTAATATAGCCCTTCCTGGTGGGCTTTTTGGAATCACTGGTCGAGTAGATCATACGCATACAGGTTCAGGGCTTCTCGCCCGCATGACTGCTTTTAATGCTGTTATTGCAAGCACGGGTACTGTGACACAGTCCAACGGGATAAAGTTCACTGGCACATTCTCAGGTGCTACTTTAGGAACAATCAATTGGTTTAATGCCAAAAACCCAACTCTAATCAGTGGCGCAACCCTTGTCACTCAAAGGGGGGTCTATCTACAAGCCCTTACGGGCGCAACAACCAATTGGGCTATCTACTCCGAGGGTGCAGATAGTTGGTTCCAGGATCGAGTTCGCACTTCTGCTGCTCTGAGACTCATTGAAGCTGGGGGGACGGATTCAGCTGATTATGTGGAGATCAAGGCCCCGACCACAGTGGGGACAAGTTATGGAATTGAACTTGACGATAATGGGCCAAGTAATGATACAGTAGCCAAATTTGCTGCCCTGTCTAGTGCAGTTACAGTACAGACATTTGTTGATATCCCTCTCGGGCAAGACTTCATTCCGGCTTCGAATTTCGTGGTTGCTAGTGGAACTCCGACTGAAGGGCTTATTGGAAGCTATCCAGACAACTACAACGCCTGGTCCCTTTTGACCGCCGCACTAGAAGCTGTAACTGCTTCGTGGCAGGTGCCCCAGGACTACCAAGCAGCAACATCACTCACATACAAAGCCGTATACACAGAGAGTACTTCGGAGGCATCGAACTGGGTGGGTGAGATCAACGTATTGAGTGTGGCTAGTGGTGAGAGTGCTGAGGGGGCATCCAATGTAGTGAACGCCACGATAGCGGGACAGAGCAGCACCACAAATACCGGGATTGCCACAATCGGAAGCTCCTCTACGGGAGTGGCTGCGGGGGAATGGATTAGAGTAGCATTTGAAAGAACAGGTACTTCAGGATCGGATGTCCATGCAGGCGACATTCAGTTTATTGGGCTCATAATCGAGTATGAGAGGGAAATATAATGGCTAAAGTTTCAATGGATCTCAAGATATACACAGATACGATAACTATCCAAGATGAGACTGTTTCCGTGGATACAACGTTACCTTTGGATATAGATATGAAGAATGTGATTCAAAGGACTTTTCAGGGTTCGGCTTCTAAAATCATCTCGGAAGCTGTAGAATCTACCAGTTAGGCGTTATCAGGGAAACCTGCTAAAATGACTTACAGGACTTAAACAGGAGACCGCAAGGATGCCAATCCCTCTCGCAGCAATCCCCGCAGGCATAAGCCTCGCCGGGGGAATCGCTTCTCTCTTTAGTGGGGGTAACAAGGCCCCAACTGCTCAGGAACTCGAAGAGATGTTCGGAACCGGGGCTCTCAGCAAAGAGTTCCAACAGCTTTTCCAGCTACTCGCGTCAAACCCCGCGTTCCAGAACCAACTTGCCCAACTCAATCTCACGGGGCAGAACGCCGGCCAGACGATCAACGCTAACCTAGCCAGTTCCGGCCTCTCTACCTCTGGAATCGGGGCTCTCGGTACAAACCTAGGATCAACTATCTCCGGGCTTGGCCAGAGCCAGGCTGTTAGCGGCCTATCTGCGGCTGCCCTACAAGGTGCCCAGGGGAACCTGGACGCCCGCCAACGCTCATTCACTCAGCTTCGTGGACAAGAGGTTGGCCAGCCGACCGCATCCCAAAACCTGTTTGGCAATCTCCTCTCCTCACAAGGTCCGGGGCTTGCCCAACTATTTGCTAAGACGAAAACCCCTGAACTTCGGCCAGCCGGGATAACGTAACCATGCCAGCACTCCCAAGAGAACAACGCAACTCCGGTCTCCAAGGCACCCTCAAGGGGAATGATGTTCAAAGCGGATTTGAGGATGTTGCAGGTCTGGGTCCAGACGCCGCCGCCGCCCTCCAAGCCGCTATCACCTCCCGAGACCAGCCCCCCAATGAGGAAGACATTAGAGGTGGTGAGGAGCTTGCCGCCCGTGCTTTCCAATCTGTAAACCAAGAGATTGAGGATCGCGAACCACCCGAAGACGTCCCCCTTCCTGGAACCGCTGGGCCGCTTGGGACCTTCCTCGCCCTGTTCTCTGCAAACCTCGGCGCCCAACTTGCTCAGCAACCCCAACTTGCCCAACCTACAATCCGGGCGCTAGAACGCCAGGAGCAGCAACGGGCCGCGACCGAAGCCTTCAACTTCAAGAACAGCGTAGAATTTCGCTCGAAGCGGATGAAAGATCGCCTGACCACCGCCGCCAAGCAAGCGGAGGAGGCGCTTGACCTTGCGCTGAAATCCCGGGACCAGAATAACACCGCCAAAGCTGCCGCCAACCTCTCACGTTTGAATTCCCTCCTTCGCCGCGAGGAAGAGCAGGTTCGTGGCGCCGGTCGCCAGGGCCTAGAAGGCCAGAAGCAAGAGGGCCGGTCCACGCTTGAAAGCCAGAAGCAAGGTGGACGGAGTGGCTTTGAAGATGAGAAGCAGGCGGGTCGGATAGAGCTTGAGGGTGTGAAACAGGAGGGCCGCGAGGCTCTCGTTGACAAACGGGCAGCCGCTCGCGCCCTAGATCCCAAAGCTGAACTCACGGCCTCGCAGTTCAACGATGATCTCCGCGCTCTCACCATTGAGAACCGCCAGATCGAGGCTGAAGCTCGCCGCCAGTTCCCGCCGCTCACCGGCCTAACAGCACAACGCCAGACACAAACTCAGAAGGGGATTGCTGCTGCGAAAGAGAAGAACTTCATCGCCCGCCGAACAGTAGCCCTCCGCCGCCAGCGGATAGACCTTTCACTCCAACGCCAGCCTGGGGACACAGCGGATATCATGCTCGACCGCCTCCTTTCAGCGGTACCGGAGTTCAAGACTAAGAGTGCCGACGATCCTGAAGTCAAACGGGCGCTTCGGATCATCCAACAGAAGTTTCCTTCAAACACCAAGAAAACTGTGATCTCTCTCTAAATGCCAAGTTTCCAGGAACTACAGGACCAGTTCAATAGTAAGACGGAGCAATTGAAGCCGGCCCCGGCGGAACCCACGGTCACCCGCACAGACACCACCACATTCGCGGAGATCGCCAGCAAGTTTGAGGCCAAACGCTCTATTAACCCCAAGGTAACCGACCCTCCTAAAGAACCTTCGATCTTTGAACGGTGGGCAGAGGTCTCTCGTCAGATCAGTTCTGTTATGGGAGTTATAGATATTGGACCTCCTGGCCATAATATACCCAAACCTGTAGCACTGATGATGAAGAGTATCTTGGTGGACGAGCCTATCAACCTCATCACCTCGCCCTTCACCTTTGCGAAGGTGCGGAATGGTACCGCCTCCCCCGTTGAAGAAACAATGTCCCGCCGTGGTATCGCCTTTGGCGCCTCGATCCCCGCCGCTGTCCTGGGTGGAATCCTGGGTGCCCCAGCCGGTCCCTTTGGCAGCGCCTTCGGTGCGGGTGCCCTCGGTAACGCCGTGTTCAGCGCACTCGCAAGTAAGGAAGAGGGGTCGTTTCTCCAACAACTTGATGACGCCGATGAGATTAAACGCCAAGCACGCCGTACAGGGATCGACGCCTTGATAGGCGGCTTAATCACTGCACCCCTGGGCGTGTTTGGTCTTGCTGCCCGCCCAAACGTACCCCCGGTACGTCCAGTATCCGAGCTTCGCATTGTCCCTCCAACCCTAGAACTCCCAGTCGTTGCCGCTTCCCGGCAGGTGCGCCCGGGACAAGTTCAGATTCCCGCGACTACCATCTCAAAGGCGCCAGTCCCAAAGATCCTGAAGCAAATCACCCCCGAGGAAAGAGCAGCCGCGCTCCGCCGGGCAACCAACGATCCGGCGCAAGCCCCACCGCCGACAACGAAGGGTGAGCAGTTAGATCTGTTCTCCACCGCCCAGGTCAATGCTGAACGTGCCGCCGTACAGGGCTCGAAAGTCTCGCTGAAAGAGGTTTTCGACCAGTCCCGTGGCCCAACACAGATGGCCCAGGCTATCAAGGAGGCAGCCAGGAAAGAATTCGGACAGCTTGATAACCGGCTTCAACTAGAAACCACCGCCACTGATATTGTTTGGGATTCCTATATGGTTCCTGTCCGTCAAGGACAGTTCCGCATTGGGAAAGAAGTGAGCGCCATGAAGAAGGCGTTTAGTGAGCAAGAACTCGATGACATGACCTTCTTCGTTGAGGGTACTGAGAATCCTTTCATCGCCGGCGACACCCCTGGCGCCCTTGCTGATCGCCTCTCCCCGGCCGCCAAGAAGGCTACGGAAGACGGCGCGAAAGCATTTGAGAAATTGCGCCAGGCTGCGCTCAAGAGCAACTATAGTGAGGATGTTGGGTTCTTGGAGGGGTATATCTCCCATCTTTGGGACGGACCCCCTGGAAAGATCAAGGGCCTGGCCCGTCAGTGGGCGAAACGAAATCCCTTCGCCAGCAAGCGGATGTACAGCACCCTCGTTGAGGGTATGAGGGAGGCCGGCCTCCGGGCTCGAACCACCAACTACGCTGAGATCCTCCAGACCTACGACAACGTAACTACACGGGTGATCGCGAACAATAAGATGTTGTCAGAGCTTCTCCGTGCCCCCACGCCGGATGGCCAGCCCCTTGTGGCCCGGTCCTCACAGGCGCCCGCCGATTACGTGAAGATCGCCAACGATAGTTTCCGCCAGCGAGGGGTTGCGAAGAAAGAGTCCAGTCTCCCCAGGTTTGCGCCGGCCGAGACTACCGCTGATGTCGCAGATGTGCCAATTGGGGTGGAGATTTTTGAGTTGTTCGACGAGCCCCTGATGGTTCACCCTGAGATCGCGGATGTGGTGAAGCTCGCCATCGAGAATCCGTTCAACAATACCCCGGTTCGGGTGATCCAGACTATCAACGCCTTCGCGAAGAAGGCCATCCTAAGCGCCAGCTTCTTCCACCACTTTGCCCTCACTGAATCGAGCGCCTCGATCCTGGGAACGATCAAACCCAAATTCTTACTCATCCCCGAGATCATCAAGGGCACGCGTCAGGGCCTCCACAAGTTGGATGACCCCAAATTCGTAAATGAATTGATCGAAGCTCGCATCAACCTCTCTTCCCCTGGCGATGTCCAGGCGGGGATTGTACGGAACGCGCTCCAGAGCTTTGAGGCAAAGACCCGATCTAGCCCGCTCCTCAACAAACACCTCTTCCCCCTCGTCAGGAGCGCCCGGAAGTTGAATGATATCTGGGATGACATCCTGTGGGACAAGTATTCCAATGGGCTGAAGGCGATCACCTATTACGAGGTAAAGCAGCACATGCTCGCCAAGTTTCCCAATATACCTGAAGCCGAAGTTCGTCTTGCTGTGGGTGAAGTGGTCAACAATGTTTACGGCGGCCAGAACTTCGACAAGGTATTTGGTCGGCTCATGCTTACCCCAAGATTTCAGCAATTTCTCCAGATGGTCATGCTGGCCCCAGACTGGACGATCTCCAACCTCAACATCCCGGCCCAACTTGTTTCCGGTAGCCCTATCATCCGAGACGCAGGCCGCCGTACCTTCTTCGGGCACGCCGTGTTCCTCACAATGATGACCCAGATCCTCAACTACACCCTCACAGGAATGAAGGGCGAGCCCCACTTCACATGGGACAACGATGAGGGGCATAAATTTGACATTGAACTTCCGTGGCGAAATGAAAAAGAACGGAAACTCTATTTCAAGTTGGGGAAGCAGGTTCGTGAGCTAGCCACCTGGGCCGAGAACCCATTCCAGGCGGCAGGCCGAAAGGCGGCACCAATCTCCCGGATCCTGGCACAGCAGATCTTCGAACGTGAGACTCCCTTCTCTGAGTTCCCAACCGAGTTCGCCGGCGAGAGCTTCGAGCTTCGCAGGGAACCTGAGAACCTCCCCCGGGAGCTTGAACTTCGGCTGTCGAGTCTCGCCCAGAACTTCGTCCCGATTTCCTTCCAAGCTAGTCTCCGCTCCCCCATCTCTGGGATCGAGCCTCGCTCCCCCATTGGGTTCGGCGGGAAGCTCCAGACCCCCCTGAAGGTGGAGGACGATATTGGGCTTCAGTTCCCGATTGTATTCACAGGGAACAACTTCCTCTTTATGTTCCCAATGACCCAATCCACTACGCCCTTCAAGACGATCAGGAACTTCGAAGTTGCCATCAAGGATGAGGACCCGGAACGGGTTACCATGATAGCAACCCAGGCATTCGATAACCACATAGATGCCGACAGGATGTATGCCATCGCTATGCGAAATGTCACCGGCCAGCGGAACAAAGCGCAGGCAGAAGAATTGGGACTTGAACCTTGATCCGAGGGTGGTATAATGAGTCGAGGGGCACCAGGACGGTGGAGACCACCGTAGCCTCGCAAGAGGCGATACACGATGCGTCTTACCTCACGGATGAGGTTCCCCTAACCTGTCAACCGAGCGAGAGGCCCCACAAATGACAAGAAACGATGTTTTCGCAAAATGGGCGCTCCGGGCGTTGATCGGTTTGGTAGCAACTATAGCGTTGGCCTATGCCAGCCAAGTTGACACTCGTGTAGAAAAAGTTGAAGATTATCAACTACAGCACGCTGAAGAGTTCGGCGGAGTGAAATCTGATGTGAAGCACATTAAAGAAACGGTGGACCGTATTGAAGACAAACTGGATTCCTAACAGAGAAGAATTAGCGTGGGCCGCTGGCTTCTTCGATGGTGAAGGAAGCACCTTTATTCAAAAGAGAAAAACACAGATAATTGTTTCTGTTACACAAAGCTCTTTTGATGGTAAGATACCCCACGTACTCTCTAGACTTAATGCTGCCGTAGGTAATATTGGTAATATAAATGGACCATATTCTCGAAATAATGTTAATTGGAATCCTTATTACGATTTTAGAGTATGGAGTTTTGAGCGTGTGCAGGCGATTATAGCAATGCTTTGGCCGTTCTTATGTCCGGTCAAAAGGGCTCAGGCAAAAGCTGCTCTGAGCAAGTATCATTTAGCAAGGAGTAGCACTTAATGGACATTCTTGAATTTCTAAAATCCCCCCTTGGGGTGATGCTTATCTCCGTTGTCATTGCTGGCTTCGGGGTGTATTTGAAGAACAAGACTGAACTTCGTAATCAGCTTATCCCTGTTTTTCTATTCATCGGAAGCTTGGTTGAGCAGATTATTGTTGAGCTTGGGACCGCAACTCCCGCATCAGCATCATTTGGTGGGATGCCGGTTGCAATTTCGTTTGGATTCTTTTCCAGCTTTGGGCAGCTCCTATTGAACTCCCTTATCCAAACGGGTAATGCGATGGTGCTACACGGCCTGGGTAAGATCACAAAGCAAAAGTTCTTCGATCCACATACCAGCTAAGTAGCGCAACAGAAAGAAGATGAGCCCGCTATTCGGCGGGCTCTTTCTTTGGGGAATTTACCACAAAAGGAAGTAAGAAGTTAAGTACATCAATCCCTTCTTTTATTTCAGCCTCATTTTTAAGTACTATAGTCCCAGAATAATTAGGCTTTTTATACAGACATATGTATACTCCAGTTTTATCCTCTTGTATTCGTCCACAGACAAACTTTCCTTCCCAAGTTACTTCTGGTACGCGACTTCTAGCGGTAGTGATCGGATATTTTGGTTTCTTTTCCTTGTTATTAAACATTTGGTTCCTTTCTAGTAGAGCCAGATACGGCGGGCTCTTTCTTTATCTCCCAATCTGGGCAGTAATGAAGATAGGGGGCCTTGGGGTGGGGGGTGTTTTCTGGCTTCTCTACTTTCAGTATCATTCGTCCATCTGGTAGGTGATGTGGCCACATGGGCGTATTATGTGGGATTGGACAACTCATTTTCCCTCCTTCATTTTCCATCTCCTCTAGGGCAGCCTCTAAATCTTTGTCTGTCGGTTTGTCCATTTATTTTTCCTGCTTGGTAATCGCCAAAATCAGTTCAACGAGGATACGGCCACCAATTCCGCCCCCAATAATCCACCACCAACTCTGGGGTTCAAGCCCCCAACCATAAACCATTATGGCAACTCCTAGCGCAATGCTGGTAAGAAACAGAAAGTTTATCGCAACAAATTTTGAGAACATCATTCCTCCTAATAGAGCCAGATACGGGGGCTGGGTTGAGTGGGGTCGAGATCCCAATGAAGATACGTCTTGGCAATCCCGATGCGAATTACCGGCGCCCTCAATCGCTTCAGGCCACTATAAAGAGATAGGATAACCATCGCTATGATCATTTTGGCACGTCTAGCACTGCCAACACAACTAATATCAGCGGCCCACCCCCGAGTGTGGGAAGAATTAGAAACTCCACCCACGCTACGATTGTGTTCAGGAGTACGGTAGCCAGAATTGATACTGAATGGAATCTCTGACAATCCACGGGCATGGTTCAGCATCTCCAGAAAGAAACTTGACATATTAGAGCGTGATCCTGGTTCATCAGGGGAGTCGAAATCAGCTTGGTCGGTTGTGAAATATTTTCCGAAATCAGGTGGCATCATCTTCTCCTAGATCAACACCCTCAGTGGGGCGTGCACATGAGGACCAACTTTCTCGGGGAGTGGACTCTACTTCAGCGTGTTGGAAAGGATTCTTCTTCATATCTTTGGTCGCCTCTCGAAATGCTTCATAGGGGGTTGGGATGGGGGGAACCTCCGTTTCAACCTTCCCATCAACAGGCCCACCTTCGGATATCATCTCGTCTTTATGCGCCTCATCATACATCTCTCTTACTGTTGGATAAAAAGATTTAGTCTCTCGCATCTGTGCTTCAACCAAGTCGGGCTTTGGGCGCATCTTTCGGACACGGTTCTCGATCTCCCGGTCCAGGAACCAACGGGCCTTCTGGAGATCCTCAATTGCCCCTGGCCCGTAGGATTTGCGGTCGGTGCGATACATGTACTTGAACGTGGTAGCTAGGTTGTAGCCCCACCCTAGCCCCTCGATGATCTCGACGCACTCGGGGAGCCCCGGCACTTTATAATGTTCGGGGTGGTTCACCTTGTCGTTGCCTGGAAAGTTTGTCATTCTGCTATCCCCTTTGCAATCCCGTACCAAAGGTATTCTTTGTTTTCGGGACTTAGGAGTTCTGGGCCGAACGCGGCCCCTAAACAATTTCCGATAAATACCATATCTTCGTTGGTTATCTTCTGTGTATTTGGTGGAAGCCCAAATTCTATATAACGAGTATACATTTTTTCAAACTGACGTTTCGGCATTAAATTACCACCTTCTTTAGGTCATACCAGTTGT
>SDBV01009156.1_pt1 | contig 13210 bp, 10 predicted proteins | sample 2277081 | NCBI WGS metagenome assembly SDBV01 (sample SAMN10402039, study PRJNA504765) | marine sediment metagenome | isolation source: marine sediment core GS10_PC15, 223 cmbsf | place: Arctic Ocean: Southern Knipovich Ridge | collected 2010
GCCTTGGCCTGCGCGGCGGCGGCGTCGTGGCGGTCGATGCCGTCGTTCTCAATCGGATTGCCCACGGCCAGCGAACCGAGCCCCCCGCCCATGACCTTCATCGCCAGAATACCCATCCGCTTCTGGTTGGCCAGCGGCAACACCTTTTCGATGAAGGGCCGCCGTTTGAGGGTGGGATTGAAGGTGGTCAGGATGGTGTCGAACTCGTGCATGGTGATGGCCCGGCACATCACCTCGGCGCTCTCGTGTCCGGTGACGCCGATCAACCGCGTGACCTTCTGGTCGCGGAGCTTGTTGAGTGCCGTCACCACGCCGTCGGGTTTACCCCAGGCCGCCAGGTCGTCGCCGCTTCCGGCGCCGTGGACCTGGATCAGATCGAGGTGATCGGTCTGCAGCCGTTTGAGGCTGGCTTCGACCTCCCGCATGGCGCCGTCGTAGCCCCGCTGGCCGGTCTTGGTGGCCAGAAAGACCTCGTGACGTCGCCGGGCTATCACCTGGCCGTAGTTGCGCTCGGACTGGCCGCCGCCGTAGCCCGCGGCGGTGTCGAAATACCGGATCCCCGCGTCGATGGCGGCGCCGGCCAGTTCGGCCGGATCGAACTTCGACGAAGGGGTCCGGCTCATCCCGGCCACGCCGCCCAGCGCCAAGACGGTTACGTCCACACCGGCTTTTCCCAGCGGACGTTTGGGAATCGGCGTATCGGCCGTCTTAGACTGGCTCTGTGCAGCATAACCGTATCGCGCACACGCCAGTGTGCCGGCGGTCGCCACGGTGGTGAGGAACTCGCGTCGATCCATGCCGTTTTCTCCGGAAATAGAACGGTACCTGGCTTGGTGTCTATTATTCAGGATATGTTTCACCGTGTCAACAAACGATCACCGAATTCAATCGTCGTGATCGAGAAACATCTCGTCCGGCAGGCTTTGCTCGGCGGCGCGGCCATACTCACTGCGGCGGCGGCCCACTTGGTGCCAAGGGTTGACGCCCCGGAGTTCAGGCATGATTTCCATCAATTGGTTGATCAACGTTTGAGCCATGCGTCTGATGGGCTTCTGCTCGGCCTGCTCCGCGATCGACAGGGCGGTCTTCATCAGGCGGACCAATTGGGCACGTCTCGCCGAGGGCGTCGACAAGGAGTCGTTGGGCTCCGCCAACAGCTCGACCAGCGGCACGTCCAGCACCTTCTGCCAGGCATAGAGGACACTTAGCGTGATGTCGGTCGATCCGCACTCCTGATGCTCTACGGCGGCCACTGCAACGCCCAGCCGATGTGCGATCGCGCGGCGCGAGATCCCCTCTCGCCGGCGAACCTTGCCCAAGTGATGTAATTCCGTCGCTCTCTCAGCGGGGCTCGCCGGGTGATCGGGACAGGGACTCTTCGACGACGTGAGGTTGTCGTTGACGCTTGTCAATCTTCACCTCCCTCTGCTTACGGCGACAAGAGATCGCCGTCCCTGAGTCCGGCGACCTGGGCCAGCAACTTCTCGGCTCGTCGCAGGAGCCAGCCTCCGGTGCGCGGTTCCACGACAACGTGTTCGGACGGAACATCAGCCAAAAGAAGACCGCGACAATGACCGCACGTCAGCACCTGGCCGAGGTGCTCGCGTTGGATTCTCAGCGGCCGACCGCACGTCGGACACTCTTGCGTAAGCATGGTTGCCTCCTCACTATTGAGCTTCTCTGATTTTCAAACGCCGGCCACCGCGGTCGAGCCTGCCTGCCTGCCCGCTGCCGCCGAGAGGTTGCCGGCCGACGCGGAACACTTCGGTCTGTGGGGTGGAACGAGTACCACGCCAACCGTCGCCTCCCCTTTCTCGCACCCCGTTCACAGCGGGACCCCGGATGGCGCGGAACCACGTTTCTACCGGAGACACGCATGTATCGTTCTCCCAAGTGTCCATCGTGAAACGGCTATCGTGGGAAGTTCCCTGTGTTCTCGAGGGTCCGGGAAAGGGCCCGCCAGCAACATCACCATCTTAGGCGAACGGAGACTATCGGTTCTGTGGATTAGCTCACACTCGCGGAAGAAACCGCACCACCGGCCAAAATGTTTGGAACCTCACAGAACGGCACTGCCCGAGAATAGAAGATAGAAGGGATCCGACAACCCGCGGAATCCAAGAAAGGAGACGGCCGTGCTTCGCCCGTTAAGAGCTGCGCTTCTGTTGTTGGTTTGGGGGCTGATGCTCTTCGGGACACTTCAAGTGGGTAAGTCCGCAGGCGATTGGGGACACCTTTGCGGACCGTTCGGGTGTGGGCCGCCGATCAAAGACCTCGTCGCCTGGCACGGATTCTGGATGGTCGTGCTGGTCCTGCCCACGTGGCTTTGCGTGCGGCATTTATCCGCCCGGACGCTGCGGCGGATGGGACTGGCCCTTGGATTGGCCGGACTTCTCTCGCTGGCGGGCATCGTGACCTGGGAGGCGATCCACTGGCTGCCCCAGGTTTCGCCCGGCTATCGCAGCCAGTTCGTGCTACGATGTCTGTTCGTTGTCGCCTTGCTGGTCGATCTGCCGATTGTCCAAGCCACCCTTTGCGCCGTCACTTGTTGGGCCGCCGGCATCATACGCAAGGATTATCCAAGAAGCATCTGACCCCGTTTTCCTTCCGTTCTCGATTTCCAAACTCGACTGAGTGACCCTCCAGCGCGGGGCTTTTCCGGATTCGCCCGTCGTGGTATGCGGTATGTACGAGGCGGGCCGGTGTTGCGCCTGGTGCTAGCTTCAACAGCGAGGGGCAGTAGGAGGATTTCGGGCAATGAGCGACGTGTTTCCACCGGACATTCAACAGTACGTGCGGCAAGAGATCGCCAGCGGTCACTACCAAAGTGAAGAAGAGTTGGTGCTCGAAGCCGTGCGGTTCCTTCGCGACAGCAACCTCCGCCTCGAGCAGTTGCGCGAAGGACTGGAGGCCCGTCTGGACCGTCTTCAGGGCGGCGAGGGAATCAAGCTTGAAGACGATGAAGCCTTGGGGTCCTTCTTCGATGAAATCGAGGCCGAGGTCCATGAGGCGTTCTCTACGGGCGGGCGTACCGCCTCCAGGTGAAAGCTCCTGCCGTGCGGAGCTTTTCCGGATTTGCCCGTCGTGGTATGCTGTATATAGGTGTGAACTGGAGGGCCCATATCATGAGCACTGACCTATCGCCGGAAAACGAACAATTCATCCAACACGCGATCCAGTGCGGTACGTTCCAGGATCGGGTGGAAGCCCTCGATCGGGCCGTGGAGTTGTTGAGGAAACGGCAAGCGCTGCTGGAGCATATCGACGAAGGTACCCGGCAGCTTCGCAGCGGTGAGTACACGGAGTACGACGACGAGGGACTGAAGAAATTCTTCGACGAAATCAAGGCCGAGGGAAGGAAACGATACGAAGCCGGTAAAAAGGGCCCATCAGCCGCTTTCGACTTACGCATCAGGCCAAGGCTGATATCCGCAAGATTTGGGACTACATCGGCGCCACCGGCGGCAACCCCACTGCCACGGACGATCAGGTGACGAGCCTCTACGAGAGATTCCACCTGTTGGCCGGGCAACCGCTAATGGGCCAGCTGCGCGAAGACTTGAGGCCCGATCTACGCGCCTTTGCCGCCGACAACTATGTCATTCTCTACTATCCAATGAAGCACGGCATCGAGGTCGCTGGGATCGTACACGGCGCTCAAGACGTTCGGTCCATGTTTCAAACTGGTGAACGGTAGGCGACCCCATGGCATCTCACCCCACGTCCCCCAGTTCCAGCGCCTTGCCGTAGCGGGACAGCATCATGCGGCGCAGCCGGGTGTGCTCCGGGCGGGAAAGGCCCGGATCGGCCGTCGCCAGGGTCTGGGCGTCGCGGCGGGCTTCGTCTAACAGCTCCGTGTCGCGCAGCAGATCGGCGACGCGAAACGGCGGCAGGCCGTGCTGCTTGGTGCCGAACAGCTCGCCCGGGCCGCGGAGCTTGAAGTCGGTCTCAGCCAACGCGAAACCGTCGGTCGACTTGACGAAGGCCTTCAAGCGTTGCCGGGATTCGTCGGTCTTTGGGTCCGCGAACACGCAGCAAAACCCGGGGAAGCTGCCGCGGCTGATCCGGCCGCGGAGTTGGTGCAGTTGGGCCAGGCCGAAACGCTCGCCGCTCTCGATCGCCATCAGCGTGGCGTTGGGTACGTCCACGCCCACCTCGACCACCGACGTGGACACCAGCACCTGAATCTCGCCGCTGCGGAAGTCGTCCATCACGGCGTCTTTTTCGGCCGGGCCCATCCGTCCGTGGATCAGCCCCAACCGAAAGGCCTCCAACTCGCCGTTGGACAGCGACTCGTAGGTTTCCTCCAGGCTGGTTGCCGCCAACTCCTCCGACTCCTCGACCAGCGGCGTGACCACGAAGCCCTGGCGGCCTTGGCGGAGTTTGTCGCGGAAGAAGTTCCACCACCGCGCGCGTTTCTCTTCGCCGGCCAGATAGGTGTGGATCTTGTGCCGGCCCGGCGGGCCGTCGCGGAGCGTGGAGACGTCCAGATCGCCGAACAACGTCATGGTCACCGTGCGGGGGATGGGCGTGGCGGTCATCACCAGGTAATGCGGATCGAGCCCCGCCTGCCTCAGCGTGGCCCGCTGGCGGACGCCGAACTTGTGCTGCTCGTCGATCACCACCAATCCCAGCCGGGCGAACCGCACGTCCTGCTGGATGATCGCCTGGGTGCCCACCACCAGGTCCACCTCACCGTCGGCAATCTGCCGAAGCACCTCGCCGCGGGCCTTCGCCGCCAGTCCGCCGGTCAGTTGCGCGCGGCGGACTTTGCTGGCGGCCAGCAGCTTGTCGAGCGTCAGCACGTGCTGACGGGCGAGCACTTCGGTGGGGGCCATCATCGCGGCTTGGTAGCCATGGGCCACCGCCAGCAGCATCGCGTAGACCGCCACCACCGTCTTGCCGCTGCCCACGTCGCCTTGCAACAGCCGATTCATCGGCAGCGGCCGCGCCATGTCGGCGGCAATCTCGCTGATCGCGTGCTCTTGTCCGGCCGTCAGCTCGAAGGGAAACAGCCGCCGGATACGGGCGTCGATCCGTGCGGTAGCCTCCAGCGGCGGGGCCTTGCGATGGGATCGCTGCTGCTGGCGCTTGACGGACAACGCCAATTGCAGGATGAACAGCTCCTGGTACACAAACCGCCGCCGCGCCCGGGCAAGGCCTTGGCGATCGGCGGGGAAATGGATCTCCGGCAACGCACGCCTCAGCGGCCAGAGGTCGTGGCCGTCGAGATACTCGGCCGGAAAGACCTCTTCGAGCGACTCGGTGTACGACTCCACCGCGCCGCGGACGATTTTGCGGATCTCCCATTGCTGGAGGCCTTCGGTCAGCGGATAGACCGGCAGGATCTTTCCGGCCGGTTCCTCTTCGTCTTCGGCCAGGGTCTCCACTTGAGGATGATTCATCTCCCAGACCAGGCCGCGGAATTTCGGCTTGCCGACGAGCATCACCCGTTGGCCGAAGGAGAACTTGTCCCGCATGAACGGCTGATTGAACCAGATCGCCCTCAGATGGCCATTGCGGCAGCGCGCCAGCACGCCGAGGACGGACCCGCCAGATTGGGTGGAGCGCAGCTCGATTTCCTCGACCACCCCGCAGACGCTTTGCAGCTTGCCCTCTTCCAGACGGTCGATTTCTCGCCGGTCGGTCAGGTCCTGGTAGTCGCGGGGAAAGAAGAAGAGCACGTCGGCGGCGGTATGCAGCCCCAATCGCCCGACCAGTTCCACGCGGCGCGGCCCGACCCCCGGCAGAAACTGCACCGGTGTGGCCAGACGCTGGGCGGGAGTGGCTTCGGGAGCGGTCATCCCGATATTGTACCGGGGAATGGCTCGTGCTGTGAAGCTTGCCGGCAATCGGCCGCCATGCGGGCAAGGTTCACCAAGGCTCGTAGCCCTACTGTCGGATTTCTGTAGGGAACGCCCTCTGTGGCGTTCAGTGAGGTGCCATTGGGCCTGCTTTCACCGCTTCTCGGAACGCCACAGAGGGCGTTCCCTACAGTTTCCAGAAGAACTCAGACAGTCGAGGTAGTGACCCGATTCATCGCGTCAAACGATTTGCGACTACCGAAAAGACCGCATGAATGCGGTCACTACGAACGGGGCTGCTGAAGCGGCAGAATCCGCAAGCGGCACATCTTGCGTGGGGGCAACTCGAAGATAATCCGGGCGCTCGGACCGGCGACCGCGGGTGGCCCAGCCGATTCCCCGCGGCAGCGCCGGCCACTTGCTTCGGGTCGTTCGGGGAATCGTCTGGGTGACGGAGTCAGAAGAGGTCGGGGGGAAACACGGCTCCTCTTGTGACTCCGTCACCCCGGCGTTTTTCCGAAAGCGCGTTTTGAAGTGGCGACGCCTGCTGCGGAAAAAACGACGGGGCCACCCGCGAGCATCGTCATTCTTGCGACGTTGAGCTTTGCGGTCGCGTTGCGATTGTTTGCTCACGACTAGGCTCCATTCTCGTCGGCTAACGCCTAACATCACCGGGTTGCGGCCAGCGACGTTGAATTCAGAACCCGCCCAGCCCGCAACTCCGGTGCATGTTTTGGTTATTTTGCCTTGTCAGGAATCGGGTGATCCCATGGGTAAAGCGCCGTGGCTTTTCCAGAGATCTCATTGATGCCTTCGAGTATTGGAATGAATGTTTTGGAAATCGCACCCGTTTCAAACGGGATGTACTCGTGATCGCCGAGGATTCCCGTGTTCAGATCCACCGCTGAATGCTTAAGTATAAAGACCGGCTTGTGAAGTGCGGCTGCAGTGCTTATTTCTTGAGTGATCCAGGTGTGATCCTCGTGTGGGGTAACGATCCCGAAGAACAAGTCGTGTGCGGAGAGGCGATCATTGACTTTCTCAGAAACACGCCCGGGCGAAAATGCCCGTCCCGAATAACATCGCAAGCCGACGAGCGACAGAAAACGCGCGAGTTCGTTAGCAGAATTGTGGCCTTCGTCGTTGAACACGTGCGCGATGAATGCGGATGAAAGCGTTTGAAGATGCACGGCCTCTGTAAGCCTCTCGATGCCAAGGACCGGTTCCACCGCATCCAAAATGCGTTCGGGTGGTTCATCTTTGTTGTCGACGTCGATCGCGATGTGATTGCCGATGCGTGTTTCGAGCGTTACCGTGCGGCCGCCCTGCGACGAGAAGGCAACGCGCACATGTACGGGTTGCCCGTGTTGTGCTACGACCTTGTCGGCATCGTCAATCTTATCAACCGAATAGAAGGCATCAGGGTAATACAGCGCGTAGCTGGCGTAGGAGAAGCCCCACTTGAACGTGGTCGCCAGGACGTCGCGCAGCGCGCGTATGTGGCCACTCTCAATACGCTTCCATGAATAGTATCGAGTGAGCTGCATGGGACTCCTGCAAAATAACTACTGTTTATTGAGCAGCCTTAAGTTGTTAATCGGGCGCGCCGCGGCCTAATAACGCTCCACCCGATGGCGGTGATTCTATCGCGCAAGTTGTGGGCGTGCAACGGCATAGGCGGCCTTGGGCATTCGCCCCGGAGGCCATTATCGGGGCAGAAAGTGCGCAATAACACCCCAGCATCCCCCCGGCCAAGCAGCGCCGCGGAGAAAAAGTGGCGCCGAATGTCTAATAACGTTCCAACCGGTCCTCGCCAGATGTCGGCGTAAATGGCGTCCAGGTAACGTGTTGCGTTGCGTTGTGGCTGCCAGGTCGTGCAAATTATCGGGGCACAGCGCGCCTATGAACACCCCTTGACGAAGAGTTGGACTTCTTGTCGCGCAGAATCCGCAAGGTCGACAGCTTTCTTGCGGGCAGGTCAAACCGAATCTGGGTTCTCGAACCGCCTACCGAAAACGCCGCCGCCGGCTTGACGTTCGTGTGCGTGGCGTTGTCGATCAACTCGAACGTGTACCGCCCGGGTGAGAGCAGGTACAACTCGGCCGCCATGCGGCGGGGTTGTGGGCCGAAGTGAAACAGTTCGGCGGTCAGCCGATCGCTGCCGGTTTGCGTGACCAGCGCGGCGATCTCTCGCGGCGGCGTCAGCCAGCGGACCGCGTTGAGGGGAAAATAGCCGCAATCGCCCGGGTCGCCGGTGGTGGTGCTGTAGAGCAGCGACGGGTTGGGCGTCTCGATCGAGGGGATGCCCTGGCGAAACATCATGTTGCCGCCGAACAGCGCCGGGAAGCGCAACACGCGATCGGTGTAGCGGACTTCGCTGGTGTAGCCCTCGAAGTTCACCCGCAGCGCCTCGGCGCCGTCGCGCAAGGCGGCCACCAGTGCGGTCCGATCGCCGCCGGGGCCCCAGCGCGTCAAGGCCCGGTGGTCCTTGGCCAACAGCTCGTCGAATTCGGTGCTGCCGGAAAGCTGCCGGTACTTGGCCAGCGTCGCGGCCAAAAAACCCAGCCTGGCGGCACACCAGGCCTGCGTGCCGGCGGCCGGTTCCTCCCGGGGTGGATCGTTGAGCCCTTTTAGACGAATCGCCGCCATCGATCGCAGCGGCTGAAGGTACTTCTGTTGGCCGGTCATGTGCCAGCAGAGCAACAGGGTATCGCAGACCATCCGCATGGCGCTGGGCCACTCGTAGAGCGTGGTCTCGCCGTGGTTTCGGGGGTCCCACCAGTCCTCGCCCAGCCCGCCGACGTCGCCGTCGGGCCAGTGGATCGCCGAGGGGATGATCCCGGCCGGTTTGCCGCGCTGGGCCCGGGCCGCCGCATCGACCCAGGTGTCCATCCAGGTGGTGAAAAGCCTGCCGAGACGCTTGTCGCCGGTGCGCTGCCAATAGAGCAACGCCGGCTGGACGGCCCGGGGATGATAGACGGTGTCGCAGGCCCGTTGCGGGTCGGTGTCTACCCGATCGATGGTGAAGTACGTGCTCTTGAATTGGAGTTGCCCCCGCCGGTTCTCGCCGGTCCAAAGCGTTTCCATCAACTCCGCCAGCCGCAGGGCCCGGTTCTTCCACACCGGGTCGTCGGGCCGCAGGTGCATCATCGGCGTGATCACGTCGGAGGAATCTTCGGCCGTGTGTTCCACGTCGGTCATGTGGCTGGTATAGCCGTCTTTCATGTGCGGCTGGCTCATCAGGGCTGCGGAGAAGCGGGCCTGGGCTTGGGTGATTTTCGGGTCATCGAAGCCGATCATCACCGGCACCCACCATCGCCACATCTCGCAATCGTCGCCCCAGCCGCCGCCGTACTCGCCGTTGGATTGCATCCGGTGGTCGATCCACCAGTGAATAACGTCGGTCAATCGCTCGAGGTTTTCCCGTTGCAGCGTGGCCCACTCGGGGGCGCCGTCGACCGTCGGGTATTGCTTCGGGCAAGGGATCGGCTCGCCAAGATACATCCGCACGATCCGGTTGTCCGGAAAAGCGGCCTTGGCGAGGCGGAAGTTTTCCACGGCCTGGTCCAGGAACTGCCGCCGCCGCTGCTCGTTGCGGATGATACCGCCGCTTTCCAGCGTCACCCAGGTGAGCATCCGGCCGCGGTAAATGCAGGTGATCGGATACAGCGGCGACTGCCGGCCGATGTGGAAGTCGAAATCCCTGGTGCGCGAGATCTCGCGGCCGAAATACGGCAACTGTTTCGAGGTGACCCAACGCTCCACCGCGGCGACCAAATGGTCGACGTCGGCTTTCAGCCCGGCGTCAAGCCCGGGTTCCTGTTGCAGCTTCTTGAGGGTCTGAAGCCGCAGGCCATCGTCGTCGGCGTTGCCGGCCTGGCGGATCAGCTTCTCGACCGACACGGCCTCCGCCGCCATGGCCCCGCCGGCGCGAATCGCGCTGATGATGGTCAGGCAAAGCAGGATGGCAGTGCGGCTGCATGCCGTGCCCGGGCGTCGAAGTGTTCGGTGGGACGGCATGGATGGGCTCCCTTTGCTGAGGTGCTGCTGCGAAGCCGCCAGCGGCTGTCGGTTATTTCTCCAGGGTCACGGCGGCCAGCACCGCGGCGGCGGGGGTACCCAGGTCGCGAAAGACGATCTTCTCGACGGTCACCGGCCGTAGCGTCACGCCCAGCACGTTCAGATGCCACGGCTCGCCTCGGAAGCCCACGTACACTTCGTCGGCTTCCGGCGGGGCGGCCCATTCGTCGGCGGTACGGCCGGTGATCAACGGCACCGTCTGCTTCTGACCGTCGGCGTAACAGATTACGTATTCGGCCACGGCGCCCCACGGGCCGGTGCCCGGGTCGTGCGACGACCAGCCGTGCACGTTGCCCAGGAAGAAGACCCGCTTGCCTTGCTGCCCAACGGGAATCTCGACCTGTTTGGGCCAGGGCCGGTTTTTGGGGGCCCGAGGCGAGTGCAACACCACCAGGCCCCGGCCGTCGTTCTTCTTCGAGTCGAGGATCCGAAACGGCACGCCGGCAGCCGTCTGCATTCCCACGGGCAAGCCGGTGAAGAGGAATTTGCCCGGATTCTCCACTCCAAACGGTGCGGTCAGCGGGTCGGTGTTGGCCAGCCGGGTCAGGTCGAGCGTGGAATACTGACCCGGCTTGGGCTGGGCATCCAGCGGCAAGGCGACCAGCCCCGGGATCGGTTTCATCAGCGGCCCGGCCTGCTCGGTGTAGAGCTTCACCACGCTGGGAAAGTCCCAGCGTCGCTTCTGATCGGAGCGGACGGCCAGCTCGACGCCTTCGAGCGATTCGACCAGCGGTCGCGACTTGGGCAGATGCAGCACGATTCGCTTCGGCGGCCGGCGCTTCGGCGGATCCAGTTCGACCTGCACTCCGGACGCCGTGCCGCGGACCAGCAGACTCATCGTGCCGAAATGCGTCGGCGCCCGCTCGACGCGAATCTCCATGCCCTCGCCGAGCCACCAGTCCGGCACGGCAGATAGCAGGTGCAACTCGTCGCCCGCTTCGTGGACCAGCATGTGCCGCAACATCAACGCGTAGTTGCTCGCGCCGGTAACGTGCGGAATGGTATTGCTCCAGGCGAATCGCCGCTTGTAATAGATCCCTTCGGGGAAGGCGTGCGTGGCGGACGAGTGCAGCAGGTACCAATAGAAGTCCTCGACGACCTGCTGATGCTCGCCGCGGGCCAGGTCGGCCATGGTGGTGTAGGCGCCCATGTAGGGGTGGATCGCGTCGGCGTGTCCCAGCCACAGAATCGTTCCTTCCACGAACCCGCCGCCGTGCTCTTGGCGGCAGTGCCCGATCAGCGCGGCGACCCGGGGATCGTCGCGGGCGAACAGCTCGGTCGGCCAGAGCGTTTCGGTGTTGCCCCAGTGGGTGCCGACCTTTTCCCAACTCGGCGGAAAATGGGCCAGGCCGGTCCGCTTCCAGGCCGCGTCGATGGCCGCCCGATACTCCTCGGCCTCCGCTCGCAATTGCCTGGCCTGATCGGTTTTTGCCAAGATCCGGGCCGCGTCGGCCGTGCAAAGCAGCCCGCGGAGATTCCACAAGTCGTAGCCCACGATATGGTGCTTGCCGTCCCACAGGTACTCGCCGTCGGCCACCGCGTTGGGCAACACGCCGGCGTAAGGCGAGTCGGCCGGCGTCTCACGACGGGCCTTGATGATCCAGTCCGCCGCGCGGCGCATCTGGGGATACGCCTTCTCCAGCCATGGCCGGTCGCCGGTGATCTTGTAAAACTGCCATAGCACCCAAAGTGCCTGACCGTTGGCGTCGAACTGGCTCTTCTGCGTCTCGAAACGTCCGTCGGCTCGTTGCCGGCGGAGGTAGCACGCCACGGCCTTGCGGGCGGCGTCCGTCAAACCGGCTTCCTCCAGTTCCATGATCTGGTAGCCCGCGTCTCGGATATAAAACTCGTCGTAAAAACCCTCACCGCCGTGCATTTCGCCGTGGTCGTTGGCGATCAGTTGGCAGACGTGGGCGGCCAGCAAGGCGTGGGTCGCTTTGCGGCAGGGCACTTCGATCCGGGCGGCCTCGGCCATGACGCCCCGCCAATAGTCGACCGTCCGCTTCAGCCACAGTTTGGGATCTTCCTTGGCAAAGCCCTGCTGGTTCTCTACCGGCGAAAAGGCAATCCGCACCACGGCCTCCGCACTTCGCCCGGGGGCCAACGACCAGGCAAAAACGTTTTCGTTTGACCGCGACGGCCCGGAGACTTCGACCTTCACTTTGGCTTCCAACTGCTCGCCGCCGGTATTGGTTGCCTTGACCGTGATCCAATTCAAGAAGTTCTCTCCTTCGGTAGGCCAATCGAACGCCTTCTGCCAGTCCTTCGCAGTCGGCAGCGGAGTGGCCCACAAGGTAAAGTCGTAGCGTACGGGCCCGTCGCGGGTGGTGAGCAGAATCACGGGCAGCCAGCCGTCCAACAGGGTCTTGGTCTGCTTGCGGCTAAGCGGAGTCAGCTTCCGTCCGAACCGCAACCGGACGGTCGCCTTGTCGGCCAACTGGAGTTGGTTGTCCGGCGTAACTCGGGTGCCACGCCGATAGTCCTTAAGCGCGATCACGTTGAAGGAGTTGCGGAAATAGTCGAACGGCTCATCGGCCCCAACCGGACCGGCAGCGACCCATGTAGCGAGAGTCGTCAAGGAAATGGTCAAGCGAATCGCCAGCGAAAACCGTGGCATGGGTCTGGATCTCCATAGAAAGTGTAGCTGTCGCATGAATTCTCACAATCCAAAAAAAAGGCCCGCGGGCGTTCGACCCACGGGCTTGTATGGTGACACCGGTACCGCCGGGCTTTACAGCGACAGCACGAACTCGACCAGGTCGTCGACTTGCTGCCCGGTGAGCTTGTCCGCGCCGCCGCCCTTCTGGCCGTGTTTGCCTTTGGTCAGCAACTCCTTCATCGTGGTGTACTGCCCGTCGTGCATGTAGGGCGCCGTCCGCCAGCATTCGATCAGGCTGGGTGTATCGAACGTCGAGCGGCGATCGTACTGACCCCGGCTGTCGACGTCGTGGATCAGCATGTCGGTGTAGAGCGTTTCCGCCGGATGGCACTTTGCGCAGTTGATGTTCTTGTCGAAAAACAGCTTCTTGCCGCGCTCGGCCACCTCGCTGAGCTTGCCGTCGACCAGGTGCGGGCTGGGTACCGGCCGCAGCGACTTCAGATACTCGTCGATCGCCTCGGCTTCGGCCTCGGGACGTACGGCGAACATGATGTGCGTGATCCCGGAGCGGACCGCCGTTTCTGCGTCGGGACGGATGCCCGAACTCATCGCCGGCGGTGTGCGGTGGGCATAGAGCATGTTCTTGACGTTCTTGGGATTGCCCAGTCCGTCGTTCATCAGGTCCCAGTTCAGCGCGTCGACCCGGGAGTCCGGATGACAACTGCTG
>SDBV01009157.1_pt1 | contig 13209 bp, 13 predicted proteins | sample 2277081 | NCBI WGS metagenome assembly SDBV01 (sample SAMN10402039, study PRJNA504765) | marine sediment metagenome | isolation source: marine sediment core GS10_PC15, 223 cmbsf | place: Arctic Ocean: Southern Knipovich Ridge | collected 2010
ACTATATAAAGGGTGCGAGTAGTTAATATCGAAAAGAATAAATCCCTGCTTCCCTTCACCTATCCCGTTTATTATTTCCCACCCACCCTTAGAGGAAGGAGATAAAAGGGGAGGGTTACTAAACAGTTTTCAGTTATAGAGGCGTCTAAAAGAAGGAGGAAAGATTATGGACAAGCTCAAGGAAGTCCAGGAATACGGTCAGTCGATATGGATTGATTTTATCCGGCGCAGCCTGATTACCAGTGGCCAGCTCAAGCAACTGGTGGAGGATGGGCTTCTCGGTATGACCAGCAATCCAACTATCTTTCACAACGCTATTGCCCAGAGCACGGACTATGATGACGCCGTGCGGGCTATTCTAAAGTCTGACCCTGATGCTGACGCCAGAGCCCTTTATGATCGCCTGACTATAGAAGATATTCAGATGGCCGCAGATGTCTTACGCCAGGTTTATGACGCTACTGATGGCGTTGATGGTTTGGTAAGCCTTGAGCCGTCGCCTCAGCTTGCCTATGATACGCAGGGCACCATCGCCGAGGTACGGCGCCTGTGGCGGGTGGTTGACCGGCCCAATGTGATGATAAAAGTACCGTCCACCCCGCCGGGCATTCCCGCTATCGAGGCGCTTATTGCGGAAGGAGTTAATATCAATATAACTCTTATGTTTTCCTTGAAGCACTATGAAGCCGTGTCTCGTGCCTACATTCAGGGCATAGCCAGAAATCCGGAACCAAAGCGGGTGGCCTCGGTAGCCTCATTCTTTGTCAGCCGGGTGGACACCTATGTGGATAGGGAATTAGATAGCATCGGCACCAAAGAAGCACTAGCTCTGCGAGGCGAGGCTGCTATTGCTAACTCGAAGCTTGCCTACCACCGCTTCCGTGAAGTTTTTTACGGGGAAGACTTCGCTCCTCAGCGGCAGCGTGGCGCCCGTGTCCAGCGCCCCCTCTGGGGAAGCACCAGCACCAAGAACCCGGCTTACCATGACCTCAAGTATGTGGATGGACTTATCGGGCCGGATACGGTTAACACCATACCTCTGGAAACAATAAATGCCTTCCGCGACCACGGGCAGATACGCCGAACAGTTGACGAGGGACTGGAGGAAGCCAAGCAGCTGCTGACCGACCTGAAAAGAGTGGGGGTGGACCTGGATGCGGTAACCGAGCAGTTGCAGAAAGACGGGGTAAAGGCATTCGCTGATTCCTTTGACCAGTTGCTCAACGCTCTGGCGGAGAAACGGAGACAGGGACTGTGAGCGGAACAACGGGTAAAATACCCATTCCCTGTCCTTAGTGTGGCTTTAGCCGGAAAATTGGCTCAAAAGAGTTGAACAGGTCAAGGTATTGCTCTAAGAGGCGCGTCAATAGAAAACGCTGCCTTACTGTGTCCCGTGCATTTTGTCCCAGATGCTCCTGCAACTCCCGGTCCCTGACCAGCTGGACAATCCTCTCTGCCGCCTCCTCGATGGTAGATACCAGGAAACCGTTAACTCCGTTCTCTATCTGGTAGCGAATCCCACCGACATTGCCACCGATAACTGGTGTCTTCTTCCACATGGCCTCGGCAACCGTTAAGCCGAAGCCTTCGCGAATCGATTTCTGCAGGACGACGGCTGCCCGGCACTGGAGGGCATTCACCAGAGCCCCGTCCTGCCGACTGAGGATGATGATACGCTCCTCACGGGAATTCAACAATGAGCGGTAGACATCTTCACCTTCCGGGTCGTCGGTGGCTACGTTGCCCAGCAGCACGAGCGTGCAATCCACTTCCTTTCTGGCCAGTTGGAAGGCCTTGATGACACCCTCCGGGTCTTTCCAGCGGTCGAAGCGTGAAATTTGTACCACCAGGGGAAGGTCGGTGGGAATATTATAATAATTCAGGCGTTCCTCTATTTCGTCCTCGCTTAGCCTCCGGTTCAGGATAGAGTAGGGGTCAATGGCTGGCATAAAGAATAGCTGTGGGGTAGCCAGTTCCTGGGCATATTCTTTGAGGCTGAAGGTTACGGCGTCGTACTGCTCAACGAAGGGGGTCAGGTAGCTCCAGAGCTCCTGGTTCGGGGCAGTCATGTCAATGTGGCAGCGCCATATCCAGGGGCTTTTCTTCCGGTAGTGAGTAATCATGGGCAGTGGCTGTGGGTCATGAATTATAACCATGTCATGGTCCAGGTGGTTACGGACGGCATTGTCGTGAATGACTGCTTCATATATTTGCATCTTCATCTCCGTAAGATTGATTTTGCCGCCTTGCAGGGCGTTGTGCATCTTCTTGGTAATGCTGAAGAAATCGGGCGACCCCTGAATTATCCTCCATCCCGTTCTAATGCCCAGGCTGTTCATCAAGAGTGTCAGTGACGACAGCAGCTCAGCCACACCGCCGCCGTAGTAGGTCGAGCTTATGTTGACCACATGGAGGCCCTGGAGTGTCTTGGCTTTCTCTCTGATGCGCTCGACAGTTTCCGCCCCGACGAACTTTTCATAATCTTCAACCTGGATGGTTCTATGACGCTCCATGATTATTTAACTCCTTTCAAACGTCTTACGGCATCGCTTGCTGAGAGTTCCCGAGCCTGCAGCCGGGTCTGTGCTCGAAGCGCTTCATTCCCAGCTTAATAATAGACGCCAGTGTAGTTCAGGTCAAGCAATCAGTTTAAGTATGCAATATCGAACTAAATCAGCAATTTCGGTAACAACCAAATGGCAAATCGAATCTTAAGGGTAAACGCAATTAAACATGAGAGTTTTTCCTCGGATAATATTACCATATATGTATGTCTGTGAGTGAATTTCCTGTTATAATGCGAAGGAAAAAATAAGAATAGGAAATTAAAAGTATGGAGCCAATACAGCTAGTAGCCTTGATTATCTTTCTCGTTACCATTGGCTTGATTATTTGGGGGAAGATAGATAGGGCGGTTATCGGCATCATCGGTGTGGTCTTGATGGTGTTGTCTGGCGTGATGGATGAGACAGAAGCCTTTATGTCTGTAGACTGGAATGTCATTGCCATCCTTTTCGGTATCTGGGTAATTGCCATTTATTTTGGGAAATCGGGGATACCCCAGTACCTGGCCATTACCATGTTAAGGGTCTCAGGGCAAAATATAGCCCTATTCTTGATACTTTTAGGGGCTATTTCAGGTTTCATTTCCATGTTTGTGGACAATGTGGTCGTGATATTGATGATGGCACCGGTAGTTTTATATATCACCCAAAAAATGAAATTAGCCTCCTTCCCTTTCCTTATCTTTGTGGGATTATCAGCCAATTTTATGGGCACGGCGCTATTACTAGGCGACCTGCCGCCTCAAATGCTTCACTCCGTTTCTCAAATAGAATTCTCTGAGTTCATCTGGCAAATGGGGAGACCTTCATCATTTATTATCCTGACCGTAACGTATATGCTGACCGCCTTCTTTTTCTACCAGTTTAAATATAGAAAGATGTATGCCGGCAGCAGTGTCGATCATGCTGCCATTGCCGAAATGGCCCTTACCAGCCCGAAAGAGCACATAAAAAATAGAAAGTTTGCCGCGGTAGTACTGGGGGTTTTTCTGGCTACCATTCTAGCTATGTCCTTGCGACAGTTTACCGGCTTACATTTGGGGTTTATCGCCGTTGCCGGGATGATTATATTGGTCCTGATAATGGAAATATTCCGGAAAAAACTGGAAAGTCCCGGCTTTGAGGAAGTAATCCGTGAGTTGGACTGGAGGGCGCTATTCTTCTATGTAACTCTTTTCGTACTGGTTGGCGGGATTAACCACGTGGGCATAATCAAGATGATTGCCGATGCTATGGCACCCTATATCCAGGGTAACCTCGTGGTCGGCACTACAATTCTTTACTGGATAACAGCCCTCATCGTGGGCATCGTGGAGCACGATGCCTATATCCTCGCCTTCCTGTACCTGGTTCGGGACCTTGCCGCCTCAGCCAATATCAACCCCTGGCCCTTGTGGTGGGCAGTGCTGTGGGCAGGGACCCTTGGCAGCAATTTGACTGTAGCCGGTGCCCCGGCCCTCTTTGTTGCCCAGAATATTTGTGAAAAAGAGGACTCCTGCAGAGTAGGCTTGAATGAATTTTTCAGTTACACCATACCTTTTGTGGCGATAAGCCTGGTAGTTTGTTTTATCCTTCTAATGGTAATCTGGGTTATCCCTTTCGCCCCTTAAAGATCTGGACATCACCGTCTCTCCGCTGTCCAAGCGTGCTGGGGGCAAAGATTTCTTCAATAGAGAACTTTTTCCGGGATAGTCCCTGCTCATAGGAATACCGCGTTGCTGCTTCCAGTGTTGGCCGATTGGCCTCCGCTCCGTATGGCCAGAAGTCCTCGCCCATCACCGAAACGGTAGATTCGCGTTCAGCTATGGCCCAGGGTAGCGTGTAGTTTAGGGCTCCAGTGCTGAATTTGTTATTGTCCTGGCTGATTATTTTTGCCTCGTAAAAAGCCTTATACAGGCTCTGGGCTACCCATGGGTTAGCCTCATAAATTTCCCGTTTTATGACGACAGTATGCATAACGGGGAATATCTTTGTCCTCTGGTAAGATTCCATTTCCACTTCCTTATAGTTGGGCCATAACCGGCCCACATCAGGGTGTTTATCCCAGATACACTGGGGAATCCTGGCTTGCATAAGTGCATCTATATCCCCATCGGCCAGCATGTCACTCAGGCTTTTATCAGCGGGGGCATCATGAACATGTACATTTCCGGGAAGCCTGGTCTTTATCCGGCCCTTTCTACTAAGTCCTTCCTTACCGCCTTCATACCATTCTATATCTGAGGGAGATACCCTGTAATCATCCTGCAGAAACCCCCTCATAAACATTAAAGCGGTCATGCTATACTCCGGTATCCCAACCCTTTTCCCTTTCAGCTCCTCTGGAACTTTGATGCCCGACTTATGGTTAATGAAGATATAACCATGACGGAACATCCTGGATAGGAAGACAGGTATAGCGATAAATCTTGGCTTTCCACTGGACAGCTCAGTAAGGTAATTGGAAAGTGACATCTCGGCAATATCAAACTCGTCGTATTGCAGCATTCTCCAGAAAATTTCAGCTACGTCCAAAGTAAGAACAGTTAAATCGACTCCGTCCGGGCTTATTTTCCCCTCTCGTATGGCCCGAGTACGGTCATAATCGCCGCAAGCCAATGACAATCTAAGGTTGGACATTCTTACCTCCTCTTGTTTCAGAACGTATAATTGTTGAAAAGCCGGTTTCACCGGAATGGTTGCCTGGCCATCTTTAATTAGAATTATGGTTCTAAGACCAGTTCATCTATGGCTCGCCTCCACCCCACCGGACCTACCCCTTCTATCCGGTGGAGTCCCGGCAAGTCCATTGGCTCCCATACCCCTCCCGGTTTCTGTGCCAGGACCGGGATATCTACCGCCGCCAGCATAGGCAAATCATTGAGGCTATCACCAATACCCACCGTCTCTATCTGTCCCAGCTTTCTATGGAAGAGGTTAATAAGAATTGTGGCCGCCTTGCCCTTGTCATTGGCTCCCATAACACTGTAGTAACGACCGCCATGGGTGTGGCTTAGTCCTGCTTTCTCGAGGGCGCTCAGCGCCCTTCCAATTTCCTCGGATGTGCCATCAAGCTTAAGGGTCTCATCGTACTCCCTATCTTTGGCTCGCCGGGCTGCCTCCAGGCTCAGGCCGGTTTCGGCCGCTACCTCCTCAGCACTCATGTCACCAAACCCCTTGAGGTCAAGTCCTAGCCGGGACCGTACCTGTGCCATGATTTCCCTGACCTTTCGGTAAGGCATCCCAAGCTCAATAATTGAGTATTCGCCGGCGGCCTTATGGTAGTCAAAGGCGAAGGGAAAGTAACCATACGGGATGAAAATAGCGCCTCCGTTCTCCACGATGAACGGGTCACTGATGCCAAGTTCACTTCGGTAGGCTTCCTGTTCAGCCCTGGTCTTGGCTGAGCAGAAGACAAGCGGGATTTTCTTACGGCGCAGCCGCTCCAGTGCTGGCACGGCTGCGGCATAGGAGTAGGTGTCTCGGTCAAGCAGCGTGCCGTCGAGGTCAGTGAAAACAACTGGCTTCGACTGAGAGTCTGTCACTTTACAATCTTGTCCTCAGCCAAAATAGTTTCGTAACATAGTGAGAAGAAGACCTGGTTCGGTGCTGGATTCTAAGCTGATTTTGCATCAGACCTGAGATAAGCCTCCGGCTCAATTCTGGCGCCATCGGCCATCTTGAAACCGGACGCAATAGTAACGTTGTCGCCCAGGACACAATCGAGACCGTGGCAACCCCCCCCGACGTTGCTGTGGGAGCCAATAATACAGTTCTTGAGCACTGCCTGCTCCCCTACTCTTGAGCCGTGCCACAATACTGAACCTTCCACAACTGCCCCCCTGGCAACCTCACAGCCTGGCCCCAGAACTGCGGGGCCCTTTACAAATGCGTTTTGGGCAATTATACATTTTTTAGCGATTAGTACTGGCCCCTCAATCCGGGCTTCGGGATGGATTTTGCTCTCTCCTTCAGTTCGGATGTCAGGGTCGCTCCATCTCAGCAGCAGGTCATGGTGTGCCTTGAGGTATTTCTCCGGTGTGCCGATGTCAATCCAGTAGGCATCGGAGGGGTAGCCGAGGATGAGCTCACCCATTTTCAGGAGCCGTGGAAAGAGGTCACGCTCAAACATAGATGGTGTTGAGGCTGGGATGTGTTTCAGGACTTCAGGCTCCAGTATATATATGCCGGCGTTTACCATGTTGCTGGTGACCTTGTCCCAGCTTGGCTTCTCCACAAACTGCCTTACCCTGTTCCCGGCATTGGTTTCCACCACCCCATACAGGGTAGGGTTATCCACCGGTGTCAGCGCTATACTTGCTTTCGGCTCGATTTCCTGGTGCTGCCTAATCATAGCGGTCAGGTCTATCTCGGTCAGTATGTCCCCGTTGAAGACGATGAATGGTCCGTCCAGGAGCCGCTCAGCGTTCTTCACGGCTCCTGCCGTGCCCAGCGGCGACTCCTCTACCAGGTAGGTGAGCCTGACTCCAAATCTATTACCGTCACCTAAAAGCCTTTGGATAGGGTCAGGAGTATAGCCCATGGCGAGGATAACATCTCTCACCCCATGTTTCTTGAGATAACCTAGCAGGTGCTCCAGGAAGGGACGGTTCAGGATGGGCACTATTGCTTTGGGTATATGGTAAGTCAGTGGGCGTAACCTTGTCCCTTCCCCGCCGACAAGAATGACCGCTTTCATAATTTGTCCTCCAGCGCCGAATATGATGGCAAGTGCTCCTTCATAATTTTGGCAAACTTCTGTATATCTATCTTCTTGGGAGGAGCGCTAATATGAGGCGGGAGTAGTTCCTCGCCAGCCTTGATGATATTCCGTTGTAAAAGCTCCTCTCGTATCATCTGCCTGGTCTCCTCTTCGCAGAGTGGGGAGTGATAGATAGCACCCAGGCCGGGCAGCAGCATTTCCTCTAGATGCTCCCCGCCCTTCTCTTCGTATTCTTTAACAACGTCCTCCTCGAACTTCAGCACGGCGATGTTCTCATGTGGTGGCAGCTCTTTGGCCCGGCCAGAGTCCAGCTACAGGACTTCTTGTACATCGTTTATCCTGACGGAGCCAAAGCACTCAGTATATCTGGGGCTTTCTATCCTCATTTTAGCCTCCCCTTTTCAACCTCTAAAGGCCTTTTATAGGGTTAGCAGCGCTTTCTGCCGTTTTTATTTCACCCTATAATAATTGAGTTGTGGCGTAGGTGTCAATTCCTGTGATTGTCTATTATATATGATGAATTACCCTGTGGGCTGTTAACAGCCCTTGACAGCCAGTGAGCAGGTGCTTTAGCATAATTACAGTATCTGGCTCAGGAAATGTGCTTATGGAGAAAAAACTTCCCCAGAAAATAGAAAAGCCGTGGGGCTACGAGATACTATTTGCTTGTACCCATAAGTATGCCGGCAAAGTAATCTTCGTTAGAAAAGGGCGCCGGCTCAGCCTTCAGTATCATGAAAAGAAGGATGAGGTTCTGTATATACATGAGGGGGAGATTTTGCTTGAAGTTGAAGGGAGTGACGGGCACATGGTATCAACTGTGTTTCAGCCTGGTCAGTGTATCAGGGTTCCTCCTTTAACCAGGCATCGCCTTAAGGCTATAGAGGACACTACAATTTTTGAGGTCTCAACCCCTGAGCTGGAAGACGTGGTCAGGCTGGAGGATGATTATGGGAGGGCTGGCCGATGAGCCGGGCGCTACGCAATGGCTGTGTCCGCCTGCCATATTTTCCTCAGTGCTGTTTGTCAGGTACGGAACATCGTTACAGACCATGATGTAAAACCACCACCGGGTATTCCCAAAGCGCTCAGCTGTGGTTAAACCATCTGATATGCTGGTGTGGTCGAAGTGTGGTCTTTGAGCTTGAGGGATAGAGGGCTGGCAAAGTTCCAGGTGTTGTATCTCTACTGGGGACGGAGTAACTATAGGGGAGAGTAGCTAAAAGTCTCATTTTGGGTTATAATTGAAGTAACCTACAGGGAGGAGGGATGTGTGATGCCGTTTCGCATGGGACCGTGGGAGATTGGTCTTATCCTGGTGGTAATCCTGATTGTCTTCGGAGTGGGTAAGCTGCCCCAGGTTGGTTCGGCTCTTGGCAAGGGAATGAGAGCTTTTCGTAAAGGGCAGCAGGGCGAGGATGACCTGGAAGATGTCAAAGGTAAGACTGACATAAAATCAAAGACCAGAAAGACTGCCAAAAAGGAAACTAGCCAGAGCTAAACCTTGCTCATCATCCCCCTTTAAATCGGTACAGGTGCCCGCATTTCTCGTTTGAGCTAAGAATAGCCGTGGCACGGTGAGGGGTAGAAGTGGATTTCTTTGGTATAGGTTTCGGGGAAATATTGCTTGTCCTGGTGGTGGCGCTGATGATATGGGGGCCGGGGAGGATAGTAGAAATCAGCTTGAAGCTGGGCAGGATAGCCCGTAACTTGAGGCGGGTAACCTCCAACTTGGCCACGCAGTTGACCCGGGAGTTAGACATCGAAAACAATGAGTCGCCAGATTCAGCAGCCAAAAAAACACACCATCCCAATCAGGCAGGCAGCACTGAAAAAGAGGAATAGCTATTGCGCCAAAGACTGGGCCTGGGGCTAATGGGAGAGAGACAGAAGCGGAATGATTGGTGATGCTAGGCTGACTGTCCTCAGTCATCTCACTGAGCTTAGGAAGCGTTTAATCAAGAGTGCCATCGCCGTAGTGGTTGCTACCGCCATATCCTTCATATTTGCCAACCAGATTTTTGAAATCTTAATTTGGCCAGCAGGGGACATCGACCTCATCTATATTGAGATGACGGAGATGATTGGCACCTATATGAGGGTAAGCCTTGTTGCCGGCATCATAGTGGCTATGCCATACCTTGTATATCAGTTTTTCATGTTCGTCTCTCCGGCGCTTTCCCGCAAAGAGAAAAGATATGTCTATCTGATACTACCCTGGGTGACACTGATGTTTGCCGGAGGGGTTGTCTTCAGCTATTTCATCCTGGTGCCGCCAGCCATCAAGTTTTTAATAGGCTTTGGCAGCGAGATAGCCACTCCTCAGATTAAAATCGGCAACTATATCTCCGTTGTGACCAGGCTTTTACTGGCCATTGGCCTCGTTTTTGAGATGCCGGTGGTCACCAGTTTCCTGGCCAGGCTTGGCATTATCACATCAAAGTGGCTTGCCAGCAGGCGGAGGACGGCAATTATCGTTGCTTTCATCCTGGCTGCCATCATTACTCCCACCTTTGACCCTATAAATCAGTCCCTTGTCGCCGCGCCGTTAGTCATTCTGTATGAGATGAGTATCTGGCTGGCCAAGCTTTTCCAGCGGAGGAAACCCCAAGCGGCTACCTCGTCGCCTGCTCCATTGCCTTAAATAGAGACTGGATTTCAGACAGCAGCCATGAATCTGTCTCGATACGGGGGGCATCAGGATTTGCTCCATTCATGGGCATTATGGTGATAGGTGAAGGTGGCTATAGGGGCCGGTGATAAGCATCAGCACCAGGAGAATGCCCAGTGCTACCACGATGACAAAACCGGCCAGAGGCACGCGTCTTGTATCTGTGTCTCTTATCTCCCTGCGTATCGGTATACGGAACACCTGGTAGATAACGCGGAAGTAGGTGAGCCAAATCACCATCACGGTTACCACCACCAGCAGGAGCCAGGAGAGTATACCACCGGGTAACCGGAGCGCAGTCATCGGTGCTGTCCCCATCTCAAGCTCAAAGGCTGATTCGGGACCGAGAAACACCTCCTGTCCCGGGGCGGGAAGCTGGATACCTGCCTCTGGATGGTAAAAAGGTTCACCAGCCTCGGTTACGGTGAGCGTTGCGGTGGCTTCGTGGCCTTCGCCATGAGGCGTGTATAATATGCCGTGGTGAGCTGCCATCTCTATATCACCCGTCAGCCGGGGAGTATATTCTAAAACAGCAATCCCCTGGGCATTGGTTACTGCCTCCCCAATCTCCATCAAGCCGCTGGTAAAGAAATCAACCTTGATAAAAAATTTCACCGTATCACTCTTGATAGGTTTGCCCTGTTTATCGTGAAGGATGGCAGTCAGGGTCAGTGGCTGCCCGGAGCGGGCCTGCTCAGGTGCGGTCATCAGCAAGACAATGCCCTCTCCCTCCGCCGGTGGCTGGGTTGGTGATGTCGCCTCAGTGGGAGCTGCTGCAGTGCTAAGAGACCAGAGGTAAGTCAGGACTTGCCACCTTTGCTCCTCGGAAAGGGAAGACTTGAACGGAGGCATACCCTTATCCAGCCTGCCCTCGCTCATTAGCCAGAAGTAAAAGTCTGGCCTTTCCTCCAGACTCTGTGAGAAACCTGCAGCGCTGAAGTCAGCCCCGGCTATATTGTTGCCGTCGGCGCCGTGGCAGCCCAGGCAGGACGTCTGGTATAACCCCTCGCCCGCCTCCTGCACTGAGGCATCACTCCAGGGGAATGGGTTTTTCAATCCGTCATAGGGAGGCGGTGTCTCCTCCTGAGCCATGACGGCAGTTGCCAGGACCCACAGGAGAAAGGTTACGAGTACAGCGGTAACGAGCAATTTAGATTTCATATGTTTCCCTTACCTCCTCTCCAGGTGAGGGAGACCCCTCGCTACTGTCCCGCCAGGTTGTGGTGATGCCATGGTTTCAGTTTCCTCAGCCACCTCCCAGATGGAGATTAAAGGTATGAGCTTGGCAAAGATAGCGAAGATTAGTATGAAGGCGGCAAAGGCGGCGGCGGTAATCGACCACTCCACCCAGGTGGGGGAATAGGCGCCAAACTCGAAGGGCATCAGCGGCACCTGGAGGCTGGGTATAACGATAACGAACCGCTTGACCCACATTGCCACATTTATCAGTACGGACGCAGTTACAATCCTGGGGATGGTTGGTCCTCGGCGAATGAGAAGAAGCACAGCCGGCGCCACTATTCCCGCCACGACGAAGAACCAGAACCAGAAGGCATTCTTGCCCAGCATAAGCAGGGTGAGAAGGTGTTTCTCTTCAACCTCCATCTTGTAGCCCACTGTCAGGTACTCACCGATGGTGAGATACAGGTAGATAAGGAGTGTGGTTAACAGGAGATAGCTCAAGTTGCGGAAGTGCCTCGCAGTAATATATTCCTCCAGGTGATAGAATTTGCGGAAGATAGCCATAACGATGATAATTGAGGCAATGCCGGAGAAGATGGCCCCTATCACAAAGTAGATACCAAAGACGGTGCTATCCCAGCCCGGACGCAATGTCATCGAGAAGACAAAGGAGACGACCGTATGGACCGATATGGCAATGGGTATTATGGTGACCGCCATAATGCCGATAGCCTTCTCTAGCCGCAGACGCTGCTCTGGCGTGTTCCTCCATCCCACGGCGAGGAAGGTGTAGGCCTTCCTCTTGAAAGTGGAAGCCCCGCGCCCCAGCCGGTCCCGCAGCAGAGCCAGATCCGGAATCAGTGGCAGGTAAAGGTAGATAAGGCTCCCCACCAGGTAGGAGGTGATGGAAACAATATCCCACAAAAGGGGTGACTGGAAGCGCCCGTAGGCGAGCATATGCCACACCCGCTCGGGACGCCCCAAGTCGATGAGGGGCATCAGCGCCCCTATCATCAGTGACACCACGGTGATAATCTCGGCCATGCGCGTGACCGGGGTACGCCAGCCGGCGTGGGTAACCCGAAGGATGGCGGAGATAAGTGTTCCGGCATGGCTGATGCCGATGAAGAAAACGAAGTTGACCAGGTAAAGCCCCCATATGACCACATCACGCATCCCGGTGGCGAGGAGACCATAGCGGAGCTGTACAAGATAGGCGTAAAGCCCCCAGGCGACTACCGCCAGCAGAAACAGGACAAAGGCATAATACCCTTTGCTGGTCCGGGTTAGTGGATTGAGCACAACGCGTTCTAAGCGCCCGTGGATATCTTCAACAGCCCTCACTCTTATTTAACCCCCTCCTCCCAGGTCCAGGTAGCGGTCTCCCCCCAGGGCCATATGCCGGGGCGGCGCTCATAGCCTTCCCCTCCCCAGGGCCATACCGCTGGCTTAAACTGGCGGGGGTCCTTGGGCTTCCTGCCGAATCGCTGTCCGTGGCCAGGCAGATACCATACGCGGGGCTGTGTGCCCAGCCCCTCCTTATGACGGTAGGCGTCATTCTCATCGAGGAACTTGGATAGTTCCACTACCTCCACCCCGTTTGAGGCAATGTTCTCGTTCAGGTCACCTATGTAGAGAGCCTTCATCGGACAGCCGCTGACACAATACGGTAGCTTGCCGTCACGCAGAAAGTGAGCACAGAACATGCATTTAATAACGGTTCCCTTTACCGCCGGGACTGGATACAGGGGTGAATACTCGGCTAAGGCAGCCTCGGGGGGAAGCTCCGGTGTTCCCCAGTTGAAGAAGCGCCGCTGATAAGGGCAGGCGGCCATGCAAAGACGACAGCCGATGCAGCGGCGGTGGTCAATGAGGACAACGCCGTCCTCGTCATGGTAAGTAGCCGCTACCGGGCAGACATTAACGCAGGGTGCATTCTCACACTGGTAGCAGGGGGCCGGCATAAAATAGGTGCCGCCACCGGGGAGATCTGCTTCATAGACCTCAATCCACTTTTGCCCCTTAGGCACGAAATGTCCGGTGATACATGCCTGGGTGCACTGGGGCGGCGAGTCAATGGTTACACACCC